>Ga0116229_10006686_pt1 | contig 18469 bp, 5 predicted proteins | sample S1TSphgellanicum_3_FD_87313 | JGI IMG/M metagenome (GOLD analysis project Ga0116229, IMG submission 87313) | Host-associated microbial communities from peat moss isolated from Minnesota, USA - S1T2_Fc - Sphagnum magellanicum MG | ecosystem: Host-associated > Plants > Peat moss > Unclassified... | reverse complement strand
TTGTTCCTTTTATAGGTCACCTGATTAATTCTTTTGTTGTTTTAGTATTTATGGGCAATCATGCCTACTCTGTCCTTAATCAACCTAAGGATTGATTTCATTTTTGAGTATGTTTTGACATGTGTCATCATAGTATTTTCAGTTTGAACAATAAAGGGTTGCTATTTTTCTTTCTCTTACACTCTTGGGAGCCATCTTGGCTCTTAAAACCAAAAAATACAAAAAAACATTGATAGGTTATCAATATTCACTTAAATTGTAACTAGTTCAAGGAAATGTGTTTTTCCACTAGTGTGTGGAGTCACTTCTGCATGCTAATCTTTTGATCTTGCAATTGGGATGATGAGATTTTGAGAGCAATTGCTATCTCAACACTGGATGACTCTTATGCCATCTCCAATTGAGCTCACTGTGTGACCCTGAAATTTTTTTGTCACATCCAAGTTTAGTTATTTACTTATTTCCAACCTCACCCATAAAAGTAAAAATTGGGACTGCAAATAGGTGGGAGACTACTAATCATTATAGTTGGCCAATGAGAAACAGCGAATAGCAGTTAAATCATATTTATTACACTCTTCTCAGGTGTTAATCTTTACTGTGCCTTTTAACTTACCATACTCAGCAAACTGTGCAAAAATGCTGGCCCAAAATCATTTTGTTGAGCCAAATAGACATGTTTTGAGTTTTCTTCATCTAATTTTAATTTGCAGGGTCATATATGCAGCGCCAGTGGAGTTGCTTTAGTCAAGTGACCTCCCAAAAGGCTCATGTCCATATAGTTAAACCCTCCTAATCAGACATTCATAGCTTTAAGTAAGGATCCAATGAACTTGATGTTGTTGGGAATGAATATATGCATGTCCATTTTGTTAGTGGGTCCACAAACTCCAAATGTCTTCTCCTCCACAAGCTCCAGATGTGTTGTCTCCTTGCAAAGGGTTGGATGCTAAACGATTCAAAGTTCAATCATGCTCATGACTGAATGGGTATCTTTGTCCTTTGCTTCAACTCTTTAAAAAACTTTCCACCATCTCTACATAAGTGGAATTTGTTTTTGAAGTTTCATTACCCAATGTGTAGTGGACTTTGCACAAAAGTGCCATGATCACATTCCAAAATTTTGTTAAATTTTATAAGGTTTCTGACATCACCCACGTGTGGAAAGTGGTGATGTCAGATCATTGGAGAAGATTTCATATCGGTCACTTGGAAACAAAGGAAATCCCACCCACTCACCCTAAACCTAAGTAAGATGATGAAACCCTGCCAAACTTCATAAAATGAAAGCATTCAAGAAAGGGAGAGACAAACAAAGAAGAGGCAAGGACCAAAGTCTAGGCATGCAAACAACCCAAAAGAGGTGTGCCACAAGGAGGCAAGGAAACCACTAAGTACCAAAACCTCCACCAGTTGCTTGAAGCATATCAACTAAAGAAAGAAAGGGGACAACTAAAGTAAGAAGTCTAGATTGGAAAGTGTCATGTCTAGATTCAGTAACCTCTTGAAGGCTTATTATGCAGGCTTGTTGGGGGAGTGGGAAGGAGATTGATGTAGGTATGAATAACATTGGGCAAGTATTCATAACTGACCTGTACAAAGATCCTACCAGTTGGTATATTATTGGTATGGACTCAGTGAGAGCCCTATAAGGGGCCCATGTTTTGCTTTGATGAAAATAAAAAAACCTAAAAAATAAATAGCATTAAAAATCAGTCTGTACTCTTCCATGTTTGGTCTCAAGAGTTTCCTGAATTCTTAAAGATCAAAACATTTAAACTATCACTATTCATTCGGTTACATTTCTCCTATCTTCACTTCAATTTCAGCTCCTCTTTTAACTTGAATTTGACCAATGTGAGTTGGCAAATTGTGAGATGAGCCTTGGAGTGAATATATATACTTAAGATAAATTTTACATTAATAAGCTTACCTTTGACATTATATTAAATGGTTATCAGGTGAGGTATTTCACAAAGGCCTTGCCTTAATGGTTACGAACAAAAGGAAGAACTTGGCAACCTCGGATGATACTTATGTGTTATTTAATTTATTATGACATTTCATAAAATTTCAAGATATTAAAATCTTGATAATCAGTGCATTCCTGGCATGATTCTCAACATGCGAGGCAACCGAAAGCTTTGTTAGGTTCAATCCCAAAAACAGTACAAGGAATTCTAGAGAAAGTTTTTTGAAAATGTTGAAGGATAACAGTTCTTTTTTCCATTAAAAATAAAATTTCAGAATTTCTTATGATGCAAATTCATTTAAAAAAAATTAAAAACAACATTTCATTAGTTTTAGGAATGGTCATCATCCAACATTCTCAGGACAGCTAGACTGGTGCTCGACTCCTTGACATATTCTTAATAGTAGGTAGTAAAAGTGGTATACTCAAAATACTTGTCTCAACCTCCTTTTTTGTGTGTGTGTGAAATTTAGCACAAATGCAAAAAGTAAAAGTATTTAAAATATTCTTTTGGCATACATTGCCTGAACTTTGGCAATTTTTCTTTGCCAAATTTCTAAGAAAAGAAGAAAATGTTTTTCTCTGTTTGGACAGGTTCTAGAAACATGTCACCATTTACTCCAAAATCCTTCTTGGGATGCTTGCGCAAGAAAAGAAAAACAATTGTCTTGTGTACATAGAAGTGAACTGATTATGCTTTGCAAAATAAAATATTCAACATCATATCTTATTCAAACATTAAATGGCCTCACAACACTCAGTCATGTTGATGGATAGATGTTTGACGTAAAATCTCACGGTTAGGGGAGATCATAAACCGACAAATCCAACCAATATAAACTACTGTGTGAAATTCATATAATACCCAATGTTCAATGATCATTTCCCACATGCTATTCATCAATTTGAAACGTATCAAAAGCCAATAATATAATTCCTTAATATTATTCAAATATTTGTTCAAGGAATGTAAGATCACCTGCTCACCATAAATATGTCACTATTTCATGCATTTGGTCAAGGGCAAGTTCATAATCATATTTGTCAATCTCCAAGTCCGTATCACGGACATACACATCATGTAGCCTAGTATTCATCAAAAGAATGAAAAGCCTGTATAAATCTTTGAGCATTGTCATATCCAAAGGTACATCTCAAAATTATTTGGAACCTAGGATGCTTAACTCTCAATTTAATGCAAGACCTAATGAGTTTGTTAACACATGCTACATTTTGGTCTTCATCATAATAACATGTAAGCCCTTGCTCATTTCATTAAATGCATCCATTAAATCAGTTAGTACCATTCCAAAAGATAAGTTTTGTGGGTTTCAATCATTTCTAAGCCTATAAATAAAGGACATGAATTTGAAACTCACTTTGATATAGTCAATATAATCATTCTACAATCACTATGTCAAAATCAATGTTGGGTAGTTAGGTACCTGATTTGGCCCACTAGCATTGCGGGTTCTGGTTCTGATTACCTGGAACCAAATCAGAATTGAGTCTGATTTTTAGAATGAGAATCAGAACTGGGTATAAGACCAAATCTGGTTTGAGAATCAGAACTGGAACATCTGCTTGGTTCTAGAACTGGAACCAGACTAGAACCAGAAACTGGAACCAGAATCAAAACCAAATTTTTTGGAAAACAGATTTAGAGGAGAAATGGTCTGGAACTGGGGTGAAATTTGGGCATGATTTATTGAAGAACCAAAACCCAAGGTTCCTCATAAAAGGCAAGAACCACACAACACTAGTCACAATGTTAAAATCAACTTTTCTTGGTTAGTAAAAAACACTCTTGTAATTCAAACATAAATACTAAGGAACCAAATGAAAAGGTGGTTCCCTCAAGGAGGTACCTAATTGGAAACCATGGAACAAAACCTCATAGTAGAAGAGCATCTTAATTGGTAAGAAATATTTTTGAACCAATTGTAGGAGTACATGTTGTGTGAATTAAGTAACTTATAGGCTAGGCTAGGTTCTTAAACCTTCCATACCTTCTAGCCTTTGTGCAAAGTTTGAAGGATTTCATGTACATGGCAAACATGAATATATTCAAAAGCTCACAAATAATATGCATGTGAATCTGTTAGAGCCATCAGTGTCTATTGGAGTTTGACCAAGTAGATATCCACTAGTGAGTTTCTTTTCAAAATATCTGATTATGTCATTACATTTGTCAATTTATATTTTTGATGCATTGTTGATACTTATACCTATATGACTTCACCCAAATTTGATGTAAAATCTTAGATAATTGTGAAGGCATTGTGAGATGTCAGAGTCTTTTTTACCAAAGGGTTCATATCATGCTCTTAAAACTAATTTAAAACAAGTTCTTCAATACTACAATGCATGTCATTCCTTTGTCTCTAAAGCTCTAGCTTAAGTTGACATGATCTATTTGATTCAGAAAGTGTTTTTTTTCCCTATGCATGTTTTGTGTGTAAAGTGGTTACATAGAGTTAAAATCTTTTAAAGCTACATCCTTTGAAGTTGACGTAAAACTCTTAAAAAAATGAATTTGCTAACTTTTTGGTTTACATTCCTTTCACTTGATTTATTTCAATTCACAATTTTGTAAGATCTAACTAAATGTTTCATGTTCATGAACCTATAAACCACCAACATGTTGTCTATTGCATTGGAGTTAATGCTATTTTGTTTACCTTTATCTTTTTCTCTGAGTCATACCTTTCGCAACATCAATGTTGCATTTGAATCTAACCCTTTTTCACATTTAGTTCCTAATACAACAATGGGTGGGACATGTATTATCATGAAAATAGTTAAAGTACATTGGGAAAGGAACACATGCAAAAACAATTCACTAAAGCCAAACAAAAAGAATGCGTTCAAGTAAACTAAAGGCTAAGAGAACTAAACTAGATACTTGAAGAAACATAGAGCCAAAAGAATACTCTTTGAAAGCTAGAATCTATAATGAATATAAGCAATGAGCTTGCATGAGGTACCACAACATGCAAAACCCACCACCCAACACTAATTCACAACTTCAATGATATTCCAATGACTAAAAACAAAAACAGTGATCACCTTTTTAGCAAACATAACAAAACATCCCATCCTAAGGACCCCAAATTTCACATGTTTTATGCTTGAATAGGAAAGGACAACAAGCTTCCTGTGACAAATGGCTACCCATGATCATTGAAATGCAAATGGAATATTCACAACAATTTATCTCAATTATGGAAAATCTTGCATGTTTCACCAAACGTTAGTAGTAGCCTAAGGACACGACTTCATGACCTTCAAACCATAAAGTTGCAATATGGAGCATAAGCATTCAAAATTAGTGAATGGAAGGTGAGAGACTATGTAAATGCTACCATCTATCATTATGGCTGGTAGAGACCATAATATTGATGTCCCTTGTGGAGATCACTGTTTCTTGTGCCCCTATACCAAAGGGTCCAAACTCCAAACCAGTGTTGGGTGGGTACCTACTTTGGCAAGTAAAAATTGTCAGCTCCAGTTTTGCTTAGTAAGAACCTGATCCGAACTTGGTCTGGTGGTTTTTGGAATCAGAACTGGAACCAGAATTGTAGTTTAAAAAAGTGGGACCTAAAACTAGTTTTTTGATTCAATTTATGTGTGAAATCTAACACATTTTTTTGAAAAATTGATGTCATTGGAACTAGGGTGTTAACTGGAGGTTAATAGACAATTAAATAGGGTTAAACTGAGGTTAAATGGCAATTAATTGGAGGGTTAATTGGAAGGTTAATTGGTAATTACTCATCAGTTTTGATCTGCGTTAGTAAGAATTGGATCCACATTAGAACAAAAACCATAATCATAATTTATGTGTTTGAAAATCCAAATCTGAAATTGGATTTCAGGTTCTATTTACACATGTGTGGAATTACAAGGAGATAAATTTTCCAATTTAAACCAGAGGTTGATTGTAAGAGAAAAGAAGCATTGAACGTTGGTTAGGAACATTGTTTCCAGGAGAAGGTATTTAGGAGGTCCAAGTCAAGTTTTAGGGCATCTAGACCAAAGGTTCACAATTTGTTTTATACACCAATTGGATCAAAACCATGGAATTGGAAGCCTCTTGTTGAAACTGGGACCTAGATTGGACTACTATCCTCTTTTGAAGAGCTTCAAGTTTTCTAGCTAACTAGGTGTAAACTTTTTTAAATGCTGAAGTACAGCCTTACTTTTAAACAAGTTTTCAATTTGAATTGATTGCATATGATTAATAACATGAAATCTTGTATCTTGGGATTTGTGTGCATAATTTTTAGTTTTTAATTGTGTTTAGTGAAGACAAAACCTAACCTATTCTTCCACCAAACCATGCAACAAATGTTTTGCTAAATCTCTACCACCGGAGGTTCTACAAAACCAAAAAACACATTTTTCAAAATCACATTGAACGTTGTATCAAGTTTAAAAAAAAACCAAAACTGAAACCCAAGGTTCCTTTCAAAATCACAAATTGAACAACACTAGTCCAAACATCCAAACCCAGTTTCAGGATCTTTGAAAGCTGTGCTTCATCATTCACAGAAGGATGTAGAGCCATTTTGCTGCTGCTACTACAGGTGGACCTGCTCATATATAGCTTAAAGAAAAAGAACTAGGGGCCCCACCTCCCTTCCTGCCATCCTGCTTCCCACTCAGCCTCTTATTGACTTGCCACCAAAATTGGGTTTTGAGGAGTCTGATTGAGTCTGATGATGCACCTGGCCAAGAAGGTCTTCATTGTTGTTTGTTCCCTCTTGGCAACATCATTGTTCTGTGAAAGATTGTGATGCAAGAAGAACCCCAAACAAAAGGAAAGTGATTCCCTGCTGCCTCAAGATTGTAACATGATACCTGACACAGTCCACCCATATTCTGCGGGTAATGAACAATAATAATAACTCAGGTCACAGTGCACATATCCTGTGTCTCTCAATTGTTACCTTGTGAACAAATTTGGATCCAGTCACTGGCACTCCAGTTGATGGAAATTTGGACCTACTTTGAGGTAAAGCTTAAGTTGAGCTTCCTGTCACTACCAGAGAATGTGGTTTTTCTCACACAAGAAGCCACTGCTGATGACACAAGAAGCCACGGCTCATGACACATTCGTGAAATAAGCTTTGTGATTTCATTCATCAGAAGGTACAATATGTGATGTTTATTGTAATGTATATTATCTTAAAATGATAATGTGACATCAGGTAATGACACATATTATATCAAATTGTCATTTAAAGATGTAATATATGTCACAAGAAACATCACATATTTTACATCTATTTATGAAGAAAGATTGTTTGTTTTGTTTGTCTTGTGGAGATCACTCAAATCACAATGCCTCTTGTCACATTCTTGGTACTGTTGGCAAGCCCGTCATGAGTAAAGGTGCACCAAATTGCTTTCATAATGTTTTGATCTATGATGGAATAATACTGAACAAAATTTCACAAAAAAATCATTTAAATCAATACTGAAAATTAGGGGAATTTGGGAATGCTCTTGGTATGGTTGGAAAGCCCCTAGTGAGTATGATTTAATGAAGTTATTTTGAAAACTTTTATTGAATTTTGAGTAAATTTTGTCATTGAAAATTCAGTTAAATTACAAAAAATGATTTTGGAAGGAAAAGTTGGTTGGTAACTAGTTTGAGCAAACAACACAAGCCACACTAATTGTAATGGATGAAACCACAACATTATCTGATACATGTGTCATGAGTCACGACTTTTTGTGTGAGAAAATTGTATTCTCTTCTATTGTGTCTTGGAGGTCGTTATTAATGTTGTGGGGTTATGTGAATTTATAAGAATATTCACCTCATCCGATTTCTAAAAATGTTCCAAGAGCAGACAGACATCAGTTTCAGTTCTATAAAAATATAAAATCAAAGAACCTCCAGTCCTGGTTATTTCAAAAACCATAAAGACCATGCAATTTTCATGAGAGAATTGACTGTTTTATGGCCTGTTGTTAAATTATTTTCATATTTTTGAAGAAATGTGGCTACAATTAGCAGAGTTGGTTCTTCGATTTTTAGAACCACGGTTATGAATCCTAAGAACCACCCTGCTAACTGTTGTGAGTCTATTCATGTTTCTAAAAGCCATCGAACACTGGTTATTTGGGGGTGCACAATTCAAGGTCCAAAATGGGGGTACAGGCCTCAAAAAGGCCGAGGGCTGCATGGTTACAAGTACTCTGCATGCAACCCAAATTGTGCACTGGACCCCCATTTCAAACCTTAAACTGTGCACCCCATTGATTTGTGTACCTTGTAATGGATGGTAAAAACTACTAATAATTACAAAAGAAATCATATACTAATCAACTACAAGATTAATCTCCCACATTTCTAGATTGTTCTAATACTGGCCTCTTTTGTAATTAGTAGTTATGATATCAAGATTAACTAAGGGATTAACATCTAGATTAAACTACCGCTGGGGAATGTGGGTTGTCTAGAATTTTCTAGATTACTTCTAGACTTACTGGAGAAGTCTTCATCATTATAATGGGGGCTTTTTCTAGATTTATTTATTTATTACTGGAGAATGGCTACATTATTGGTACCCTGAGAATGCGGGATTTCCAAGTGCAAAAGTCCAGGCTGCTAGGCTAGCACTAGATATCACAGAGATTACGCACAACTGTGGTAAACACTAAACACTGGATACACAGATCTACAAACAATTAGTGCGGATCTGTGCAGTTGATGAGGATGTGACTTTGATTACTTACACCAGAGAAGGTCCCCATTAGTAAGCAAAGTAGTATGGGCTTAGTCAAAATTGTCACAGAGTTTTGTCTGCACTGAAGTGCATGCAGGAATGGGGCATGAGAGAGCACACAGGTGGCTTCTCATCAGCATGAACAGCCGCAGCACATGGAACTACTTTTCTCTTTGTCAGAGTGTTATGAGATTGAAGATACATATATATATATTGCATACAAAAGGAACAAGTCTGAGACTCCCAGTGCTTTTATTTTCTTTGGAAAATTTCCACAAAATTTAGACCTCCAAAAAAAAAGGAATATTTTGTTGCAAAATCCCTTTCTACAATTAAAAACTCGCCAATTTTTTGAGAGAGAAAACTTTTGAGGGAAATTTTTTGCCACTTTTCAACACAGCTTTTTTTTGGTTTGTCAGTGTTTTCAAATAATTTTCACAGTTTTCTAAGAACTCGTGGTCAATTAATGATAAATCTTTTTTGGGATCACCACTGATCCTACATCAGAAAACTGGCACCGCAAAACAAAATTAAAAACAGTTCTGAGCCAGCCAAATTTTTTTGTGCAAAATTTCACCAAACCACTACAAATCTCCAAATTTGCCTTGGCAGTTTGACACTAATTATATTATTTCAGAAATGTTGTCAAAACATAATTCTTTTCAGAAATATTGTTTCTGAGGGAAAATAAAGAATCTGATAGAATATTTGGCAATATATCATTTGTCGAAATGGGATCCTCAAAATTAATTAATTATTTGCCAAACATGTGTGAAGTAGCACAGGTGATACAGTAATTCATCAAATTTAGACGTTTTCTTGCCTGAATACCCAGTATTCTATCCCAGACTGAAATAAGTAGCCAAAATAAGAAAAGAAGTATCCGTAGAATTTTCAACTTTTCATACTTTGAAATAGCCAAATTTGGCTAGATCCGCATATGGTTGATATCTAGCAACCTGTGCTATACCAGAAATTTGAAAAAATTAACCATGTTCCAAGCTCACCTACCCAGTGTTTTTTTCCTCAATTTTGTGATGTTGCCACATTGGCCATCATCCATCCACATGGAGATTTAGCCACATTTGGCTATAGACCAGTTGTGAAGGTAGAAATTTGTTAAAATCCTTTTATATCTTGGTTACTTGCTTGAACAATGTGTGAAAACATGAACAATGTGTGGAAATATGGTGATGTTTTAGATTTTAGATTTTTTTTTGGCGATTGTTTTTGACAAAAGTGAATATCTAGTGGAACATTTTTGGAGGAAAGCTCCTACCCAATACGTACCGTAAGTGACAAATTAGTAACAAACAACAGTGCATGATTGGAAAAAAACAAGTGCAACAAAAATGAAAACCAAAAGAAAATCATGCTCACGAAAAAGTCCAGCTCTCTGTCCTGGGGACTGTCTGTCTGTCTGTCTGTCTGTCAGACAGAAACTCCCAGGATGTGAAGAAAACAAACTGCACTCAAACCCAAAACCAAGGAAAACCCAAATTAGTCCATGTCTAAATTTGGTCCCCAGATTTCTTCATCTCCTGCAAGTGCACAAGAAGCTCAGTCCCCTGAGACGTCCTGCTCAAGAAATCCCACACACACAATTCCACACACTCAATTCTCAGCTCCCACATTTCAATCCCAGAAGAGAAGATTTAATAATCTAGAAGAAAAAACTTTAGAGATCAGATCAGGAATGCAGCTGAAGTGAAGAGTAGCTTACAGGAAGATGCTACTGAACTAGACAAGAAGCTCCAGCACGATTTTATGTAACTTGGGATGTTTTCAGAGCTGTCGCAGCAGCACTTGCTCAGGTCTTCTTCAGTACTGCTCCTCATCATCCTTCAGGTTTCCAATTCAGTTTCTTGCTTGCCTTTTTTTTTACTTTTTCCTGTTTTTTCTCCCCCCTCTTCAATTGCCACTGAATCCTGATCTCCACACTATTGCTGCATATGTAAACATAACTTTCTACAAAACACTACTAGGAACTTCCTTTACTTGCATGCAACTAAGATGTTGAAATTATTGCTGAGCTGCTCTAGTACTATTACTTCTACCTGAATGTAGCTGCAATTAGCTTATTGTTTTTCATTCTAGCAATGGGCATGAGAGAGATAGAGAGAGTATTGCTGCTGGTTTGATGTCAAAGTGCTTCCTTACATAAATTGTGAATCCTTGCTTCAGTACTAATCTTCAACCTGCAGATTCTTCAAAATGTATGTGAGAGGAGAATGTTAGAGCTGCCATAGATGCATGAGGTGCTGCAAAACTGTGAGCTTCATGTTTAGCAGCATCTAGAGGTAATCACCAGATTTTATACTATTGAAAAGCTGTCATGACTAGCTGGAGATTGTTTCTATAAAAACATGATCAACTGGCTGCTGGGAGTTGGCAGGAAGATTATGAGCCCACAATATGGTTGCAGCAGCTAGCTAGTGGCCCATGCTGATACATCATACATTAAGCTGCTGCTGCACTGAGTACTTAGTGGGGATCAGCTGCACACAAGAGCAAACAAGAAGCTGCTGGAGAGGTGCAACAATCTCTTTTTGGCACACAAAGCAAAGAAGAGGCCGCTGTTGGAGATCATCAGAGGAGCAACGATCAATCTACTGTTTGTAGCTTTTTTGGCAGCTACAGAAGAAGCAGAGGCTGCAGGGGATTAAGTTGATCATCGTCTGGGTTCCAACATACAAGCTGTTGCTGCTGCTGTGGACGAAAGTGGAGGACTACATATCCAACTTGCACATCCCTCCAGCTTGACATTCCACATTCCAATCCAAGGTTTTTAAGCACCACCATGACCATTTCTTTCCAGGACAAAAGCTCTACTTGTCTTCTCAAAATTTTCTCTGATCAATGCTTCTTGTCCCGAGAAATATGTTTACCAGATGATTGAACTTGCAAGACCATTTGATTTGTCTGCTGCCTTTCTGTTTGCAAGCTAAAATGTCTTTTTCTTCTTTAGGTACACCTAGATCACTCCTCTGTAACAGTTTTGACCTAAGATTGCTTCCTTTTGTCTTTTGCTTTTTCATACCCATAGTCTTCTTCTTCATCTTCTTCACCTCAAATTTCTCTTGTTCCAAATATATAGTAGCTGGCCCGAGCTGCCACACTTTCGTTCCAAGTGTTTTTTTTTCTGTTTCACTCATAATCAGGGACAAGAGTCTGAGAAAGGAATGGCACCCGAGTACCAAACTTTCATCCTGAAGAAAAAAAGTGACATTGTTCAAAATGATTGAACTATTCTTGCATTGGTAGGATGTCTTGAGACCTTGCTCTCTATCATGACATCAATTGGATTGTGTGTCTTGTGATCTGAGCTTTAGATCAAGAACAAGATCACATGGAACTAAAATGTTATGAGTGGAAAGTCCTAAGTTTTGAAGAAGCCTAGTATGATAGAAGTTGCAAACCCTAATATTATGATTGAAAATAAAAGCTTTAATCCTTCATGAAAAGAGCATCACTTGATACAAGGAAGGAAAATGGTCAAGTGAATGTATTTGTTTGTGTCTCCTCTTGTTTACTTTCTCTTGTGCCTCTTGTTGAAACATTAAATATCCCAATATAAACGTTTTCTCTTGATGCATATGCACCAACTAATCTTGAGCAAATATGCATTATCATAAGCTAGTAAGAGAGTGAAGACTTAGGGAAGGTGTAAGGTGAATGCATAATTTGATTTGCATGTCCTCTTGTTTACTTTCCTATGCATGTCTTGTGACATCTTATTAACCAATATAATAGTTGTGCCTCAATGCACATGAACAGATTAATTGTTAGCAAAAAACATTAGCATAAACTAGTAGGAGAGATGAGACTTGTGAATCCTCTTATTGCTTACCTTATGGTGATATAACACTTGCAATGCCTTATGTGTTTGAAGATAAGTTGCTTCCCATTGAATGTCATGAGTGGAATTTGGTGTGTGGTAGGTGTATTGGGGAGTCCAAGTGTTTGATGGTCCCTTGTGTGCAAAATAAGACTCAAACTCCTTGGATGTTGGATAGACAATTTTCATTTCATTTGTCGTGCTTCGTTTGATCATTGGCTTCAATGGTCTTGTTCCAACCTTCTTAGATGTATTGAAACTAGATGTTGCTTTTCAAGAATTGGTTCAACTAATGATAACCTTTTCCTTTTGAGTATTCAAGAGTGGATAAAAGTTCAACAACTTTGAAGGGTAAAGTGCACTTAGCATTCCCTGAATGTGTGATTTGAGAATTATTTCAAGTCTTCAATTTGTTACCAATTAACAATCTACATGAAAACACCAAGCCAATAGCTTAGGTGGATTTATTTTGCCTTGCAAATGGTTATGGGTTCCATTCACCATTAGGCCATGTTAAATGCCACCAATTATAGCCCACCTAATTACTTGTAGTTATAAGGGTCACAATGTCAATGCATCCCAAAAATCCATATTGTATCAAGGGGACAAACTAACATTGTTCCCCTTGTGATAGGACTTAATTATTGATCACCTTTGAATGAAGGTACTAGCCTTATGGGTGTTCCAGAAGGTCAAAAGTAATGTGGTATGCTAATTAGAATTTACTACAAATACCCATGTGTATACCCAATTATGCAATAAAAGTGAAGAAAACCAATATTGGTATCAATACTTGGGTTTCAAAAAAATTGAAAAATTCATATAATCACCTTTTTAATCATTGGTTCCTTGTTGGATCTTTCATGAAAATTATAGGTTTTTTTATGGTTTTGAAATAATTGAAATTTATAGTTGTTTGATTTTGAAAATCTTACAAAATCAAATAACCACACAATGTTGATCCAAAGCCATTTAATTGCTCCTAGTTAAAAGACCTAACCTTTTACTCTACCTTGTGGTTAAATAAACAACAAATGGAACCAATATTATTAAATTCCTTCTTTTAGTTTGTAACAATTACATCTTGGCAGTTTGAAATATGTAAGCATTTATAATAGTTCTAGAAGGAATACAAGAAAATAGAACATTATGTCTAAGGATTTATGCAATCCTTAGAAGTATAAGGTTGATAAACCAAACAAAGGAAAAAATTAGGATCAAAGATGGCTTTAAATATTGGGGCTTTTTAGAAAATTTCCATAAGAATATTCTACAAGTCATGTTTCATTAGATGTTTCACTTGCCATGAACTTAAATTGATTTTTTTGACGTTTGCCATTTTTACGATTTCCTTTTTTTGATCTTTTTAGTTGTTGTTCATAGATATCTTTTTAATGGTTTTAGAAATGTAATGCATCCAAGTAATCATGGATGATTTACCTAAAATATATCTTATGAATTAAGAAATGACCATTCACTATCCTTCATGTAAGCACATCTATGCTTCAAACTTAGATGTTTATTTGCTTAAGGCAAGCCAAAATGAAATGAAATTTACCTTCATAAACTTGTTACAATTTGAATGAAGTTATTATTGACTTTTGAAGTTATATCCCTTGAATACAAGGCAACATCATCATTGTGTCTTATTGTTGCATCTACAAATGAATATATAATTGTCTAGACTAGTTTTTTTTAAGTTGATGAACTCAATGGAGGAGGCATGATAGTTAGTCGTAACTATTCATGTTGAAGGTGATGATTTTATATTTTGTAAATGTCATTGTTAAGGTTGTGATGAGTGTTTGAAAGGCCCATCCTCTGAATTGTGAACAATTTTGGTGGCCTCAATTTTGGTAATTATATATTTTAATGCACATGATGTTTTGTGAGATTGAAAGTATTTTTTATCATATGATTTTCATGTTATATATTGGAAGTTGTTTATGTATCATTAATTTGATATGTAGGAGCATTTTTATCATGTTTGAACTTGATATTGCATAAACATCAATTTTGGTCCAACCTCAATATCTAAGTTATATGCATTATATATGTATATATGTATTTCATTATTATAATTTAACTTCATCTACATGTCCCATTTCCTTAATTATTTAACATTTTGCGACATTAATCCACAAGGTGGTAATATCACATTTAAATGCGAAGCGCTTTTGGGACATGTGGTTCATCAACACATTAATGCAACATGTAATGTTGTTAATTGAAATATGTCATGTTGAAATGGTCTCTTACTTCTTTATTTTTTATCACATTAAACTCTAATCATCTTTTTGGAAAGCCTATGATAGTTTGGCAATGAAAATACGATGTTTAAGAATTCATTAAGATATTAAAGTTTATCAAGGGATGTTTTAATAGAACATGGTTGATAGAGATTCCATACATAGATCCATCAATAAATTGGGATGAATTTGTTTGTTTACACATGAATAACTTGTAATTTATTTGGTTACATAATACACAATGTTATAAGGAAGGAATAAGGGGTAACAAAAGTTGGACAATTTATGGATGTTGCAGGAATTGGTTGTGAAAAACAAGGTGATGGATTAGAGTATTGCCAAGGAATTTGAAATAGTGCACAATGAAGCGAAAGGTGAAGTGGGCAGCCATAACAGTGAAGGAGCAATTTCAAGCATGTTGTAGTTATGAAGCTGTGCTAGCCCATGTGCAAGACAATGAAGAAGTGCAAGAGAGGGATGAAGACTTGTGCGAACCATTGGGTAGCATGCACATTTCTAATGTTGCCAAAGCTACATCAATCACAGGAGTGTCATTGTCAAAAGCACGTGAACCAACAGGAGTGGATTGCCTTCATGTAACCTTGTGTAAGGCACCTATTTTGGTCCATGGTAAATCCATGATAACCAAAATTGAAACACAAGAATGTGAACCGACATCTTTGCAAACTTGCAACAAAATTAGTGCTCTCTTCAAAGAGCAACAAGCCAAGCAACAACAATTGCCAGTTGTGCTCACATCACCCATGAAGTTGGATACAAAAATTGAACAATGTTTTGCCTTGCCAATTTCCCAAAACCTACAAAATAGTAAGCCGCATATTTCGATGGCTCCTCCCAAAATTGAACCAAGAATGATCAAAGCTTCTAAAGATGTTATGCACAATGTTGATTGTATGGCCAGAACATCAAAACATGGTGCACAAGGGATTCAACAGCCACAAGTGAAACCTATATCAAAGCAAGTTTTGCAAAAAGGAACACGGCCATTGGGATCTAATGCACAAGCATTCACACCCAAAGATTTTGGAGGAAGGGTTTCTTTGCATCATCAAGCATCCCCACCTACAAGATTGAAGAAGCATGTGTCGGGACCTTTACCTAGAGTTGTTGGCATTAGTCCAACTTCTAGAGGGATTGATCCTGGAGCTACAAGATCTCCACAAACTCATGTGCCCAAGTTGAAACACGTTTCAGGACCACTTCCAAGAACTCATGTTGGAGTGTCACAAGGAATGCCGCATGTTGGATCACCTTGTAATGCCAAGCAATTGAAGACAAATAAGCAACAAATGGCCAATGCTCCTTTGGGGCAGCTTGAATTGATGGCAATCCTTGGATCCATGAAAAAACCATCAAAAGAGATTGCACTAGTTGCAGAAGCCAAGCGAAACACAAAATTGAATAACACAAGCAACCTAGGAGCTAATGTTGGTAAGCACACTTCAAGTGGGACCAATGTAATTCATGTGCCAACTTGTAATCACTTGCAAGAGCGAGGTGCAAGTCAACCAACATGTGTGCCTCCTTTGACAATGTTGGAGAGGAGGAGCTCTCAAGGATCTGGAGCTTCAGGAGATCAAGGGGAGAGAATGCATCAAGTTGGACAAGATGTAGGAGGTTGTACATCTTCAACTATGCAATACCAAGCAATGCCTTCACATGCACCTAGATTTGTACTAGCTTCTCTTTCACCTTCCTTACATCAAAACAAGAGAGTTGTTAGTACTCCAATGTTTAACCACCTAAGGAAAGAGAAAAATCATGCTGCCATCAAAATTCAAGCAGCATTTCGAGGGTTTTTGGTTCGTCGTACTATGATTCAACAATGTTTGAATAAAAAGGTGATTGATGCAGATGAGGAGGAGGATCATGCAAGGGCTCAATCAGTGAGTACTTGTATGTCACGAATAGAAGTGCAACATGACAGGAAGATGCAACAGCAAGAAGCAACAACAAGTAAGGAGTGGAATGGTAGCATCCGCACAGCTCAAGATTATCAAGCTCTACTTCATAACAAGCAAGTGGCTGCCATGAAACGAGAAAGGGCTTTGGAATATGCCCTTCTTAGACAACATTGGAAAACTGGCTCTAGATCACATAAAGGCACATTACAATGGTCTAGGGAAGACCATGTGGCAGACAAGCTTGGTTGGGTGTGGAGTTGGTTGGATCGAGCTACTCATGTGGGTGCTCATGGTCTGAAAAATCATGTTTTCGATGACTCTCCTGACTTTCAAGAACAACACTCTGAAAGTGTTTCTGTGAAAAGTACAGTGGGTGTGTGCACAACAGATATTGGTAGTCCTGATTTTGATTACCAAGGTTGGAAGAACTCCCAGGAATGGCCACAGGAATGGCCACTATCTCTTAGGCAACAACATGCCATAGGGTTGTTGCAATCCAATCAAAATGTTCCAAGGAAGTCTTCTCCAATCCAGCACAAAGCATCAATATCAGTGAGCCCCTTGAGTATTCCAACAAATAATGCTACACCTTCTCATATTGAAGCTGCTTCTAGACTTGCCAAGCCTCCAAATCTTTGCCAAGTTTGTGCACAAGACATACAGCCTGAAGAAACTTTCAAGCAGCACTCACAATTAGGAAGACAAGATGTTTCCACAACAAGTGAAAGTTGCATGTCTATGGAAAGTGAAGCATCTGAGAATGAAGCATCAAAACTTAGGGTGCAAAAATTATTGAATTTCCTAGAAGAGTCAACAAAGGATGATCAAGAGAGTGTGGGAAGTTGTCCAGGAATGGGGCCATCTGTGTACAAACAACTCACCTCTCCTTTTGTAGGCTTGAAAATGAGATCTCAAGGTGGAGGAAGACAACCCACTTGTGTGTTGCAGCACAAGGCTTCAATCTCCAACTCTAATAAGGAGACCCTCATTGAAGCTCAAATTTCTGTTGCCCTTTCTGACGATGATTCTGTGGGAACCACTGCAGCTTCAGTTCAACAACCTACGTTGAGACTGTGATGCCCACCTTTTCTCATTTGTTCAATGATGGTAGGGTTTCAACAAATTGCACATTTGAATTCCATTCTATAATGTTCAATTGACATTCTAGACCATAGATTATTGTTATCCTACGTACTAAATCATCTAGATGGACATAGTGCTTAGGAAGTTGGATGATCAATTTCACATTACAATGTATCAAATTCAATAGAATAAACATCCCATTATATTCCACATAGGTGGTTATAAAGGACGGTTGTTTCAACTGGTTTGTCAAGTCTTGTAATATGAAGTTAAGCAAACTATTTTTTAGGTTGTGTTAGTAATTCATAACTGAAGGGATATAATCTGGTATGCATGTTTTGATCATAATTGAGATCCAATTCTCAATGTTAATTGTTGCACTTGCATATAGTTTTAACATCTTATATAAAAAACAATTTAAGAAGAAGTCTGCATGGTATTAATTATTCGTTTGAATGAGACACATGAAACAAAAACAAATCAATGCAAAGTTTCTTAATTAATTATGATGAGACACTTCTTTAATAGTGCTATTGCTTTCCTTTTGAGGTGGACAAAACTTTTCCTTTCCACAATTCCTGAACATTTAAATCACTTCCCTTTGGAGCTAATGGACACTTAAAACTACCACAATTGAAGTAGCATGGCTAATTTGTCCCTAG
>Ga0116229_10006685_pt1 | contig 18471 bp, 9 predicted proteins | sample S1TSphgellanicum_3_FD_87313 | JGI IMG/M metagenome (GOLD analysis project Ga0116229, IMG submission 87313) | Host-associated microbial communities from peat moss isolated from Minnesota, USA - S1T2_Fc - Sphagnum magellanicum MG | ecosystem: Host-associated > Plants > Peat moss > Unclassified... | reverse complement strand
TGGGAAGTAAACAAGACTTTGTAGATTATGTGTAAATTATTATTCTGTGAAATCCCTTCTTTTTTAAATACTTTGCTGTGAGGCATGTTTTCATCTTTGTGTGTTTTTTTTGTTTTTTCATTTCACACGAGGGGCACCCAACAAACTGAATTCCAGAAAATATGGTTGCTCTGCAGGTGGACTTCAACCCTAAGATGAGCATAAATTACAACACTTCACTCTCTTCAAAGAAATGGGTAGATACCAACAACTTCTTAAAACTTACACCGTAAGAGGCCTCTAGATATCATGAGAAATTTATTTTAAAAATTTAAAATTGCATTAATTTTTATGCTTGATAACGGCCTCAAAGTGGAGGAGTTCTGGAAGTAAGCACCTCTGAGCTGTGTCTGAAGCCAGTGATTTTTTCCAGAACTCTGCACTCCTCAAGTGTTACCCTGCACAAAAGCTTCTTACTCACCCACACTGTGCCTACCGGTCATCAATGGTTATCATATAAGTAAAGCAATGTGGGTGGTACAAGCTCAGGTATCTTGACAGTAATGTAGATTTTGGATCCAGAATAGGGAAGGAAGAGCAGAACAGGGATTTGACACCTCTTGAATTTAGTTAGCTTTAGCATTAAGTTGGTCCTCGTCATTATTCAAATGCAAGGTATTTGTCTCGCACTCTGTTTTCTTGTTCATTTTATTGGATCTGCCCACCAGGCACAGACTTCACATTGCTGTAGAACTTTCAGAACCAATGTGTGAGTGACAACAGCTGGAGAACCAGCTGTACTCTACAAGCTGCTTTTTTCTTCTTTTTTTTTGAAAATCAAATTCATTTTGCGCTCAATTTACCTAACCATGTTACATGATTTCATCATTTCTCATGATTTGGCATCAGGCCATGGAATTAGAATTCCTTGACTTGGTTGTTTAAACATGTTGGAAGAATAGGCACTACACCATGGAATTAGAACTTGTAAACTTGGGTGTTTTGTTTTATATTGGGAACTATTGATATATCTAGACACTGAATCTTGCCACTAACAAAACAGGCCACCATGCTTCTATTGGTCTAGGTGCTTTTTGTATTGGACACAAGGGCTTGGTCAGTACACACAATAGGGCAAACGACATCATTGAACAAGAATGTAATGGTTAAAGACTGATCTATCTCTCCCAAGCATTGTCAAAATGTAGATCATCAATTATTTGAGGCAACCTTTTGATCATCAAACTTCAAAGAACAAGTAAAGGATTCAACAGGGGTGATCTAACACTGGGTTAAATGATCATTGCTCAATATGTGATCCTGCAAAAATATTTCTCACATCCAAGTTGAGTTATTTACTTTTTTCGAACCCCACCCATGGAACTAAAACAGGGACTACAAATAAGTGGGAAACAACTAATAGCAACCCACCTGGACCAATCAAACTTATCTAGATTAGCAAGTGTTAGGCTTTGCTGTGCCTTTTACCAGCCTCAGAAAATTGTGCAAAAATGCTGGGCTAAAACCATTTTGCTGACATGTCATGTAGAGGGTCAAAACATGTCATGTTTCGGCCCTCTACATGACATGTGGCATCTTCTGTTTTACACTGAGTGAGAGCTCCCACAGTGACTTGAAATGAGGAATCAGCAACATAAATCTTGTTATGAGACGGAAATTTTAGTTTTCAGAGATCATGTACCTGAACATTGTAGCCACCTGCAAGAAGGAACACAATGAGGCATACCGATGCAATGATCCCCCACTGTTGTCTTTCAACTTAGTTTTGCGACATCAAACATCCCTCCAGAGGCCTGTGAATCACCAACAGTAATTTATAGACCTGTGAGTCAATTTGCAAGCTGAAAAATTTTTAATTGGAGATCAAGTTTGGTTTATGAGTAAATCTAATACTTTCCTCCTGTTCATGATCTGTTCAAGCCTTCAACCATTTGCTTTCTACATGCACAAAAGCACAGGCAAGGAACTTGACAGGAGAATCTTCCCCCCTTTTTCTCGCAATTGAGAAGAAGAGAAGAGAATACAAGAGGAAAAGAAAGCAAAATGTAGCATTCACAAGCAGGAAATTCAAGAGTAATTTTCTTATTATGAGGAAAAGTATGTGATCGACCCAATACATAATCTGCTGTTCATACCTGTTGGAGTTCACCTGTATGTATCCTCACATAATAACATCTTTAGTGAATGTTATAAGGGATCCTTATGCTATCACATTAAAATATCAGCATTTGCATATTTCCTTCATTTCAGAGATGGTTACAAGTTTGCAACAAAATGAAAGGTTTGTCCAAGCAGAATGGAATATGCAATAGTTGCTTATGCAACAATGTGCAACAGAAACCTCGCAAAGCAATGAAAGTTGCTGGTGAAGCCACCTATGTATATGCTCAAGTAGCTGGAGGTTGGCACTAGTGAGGTCAAGGATGCCACAAGAGCAAGGGTCACAAAATCATGTTTGGTCAACTGTTCTGCTTCGCTGGTATAGACAATAGGGCATTTTTGGTGAAGTCTTAGAAGAGGAGAAGAAGTAGAGCTGTTTGGTCATTCTGATTGTGCAGATGACTATGCAAAGTCTGTGCAAGTGCTTCGAGAGCATCCTTGTTCCTGCACAATATAATGTCTGAGCACTTCAATACATAAGAAAGCTGCTCCTGCAAACTGTCACAAAACTTATCAACTCCTGAGGTTCAAAGTTTCTGCATCAATGCTTTTGAGCTCTGGTAGATTGGCCACTGTCTCTGCTTCAACCTTCCCAGATCAGCCTAGCACTCTACAAGCACCCAGCAGGACATATTGAGCAGTTGGTAGGAACCCCAGCAGATTTGACATCCTTCAAGCTCTTGTCAACCAAATAGTCTACAATGCTGCTGCACCACAGGCTCACTGCCTGCACCAGAATTCTGACCTTAAGGGTGTAGATTTTGCATGTGTACTGGAAAGGTCTTTGAAAATAGACTTTGGAATGCCATGTGTCCATGATGCTGTACTAGGTGCAAAATCCTCATGTGCCATTAAACTTCAGCAGCCACAAGTGATGGGCACTGTATAACACCATCCACCAATACATTACTTGCTAGTCAGCTGTAGAAGTTTTTGATCACTTCCTCTCTAAAGCATTGCAGCAATATGCAGCTTAGAGGTCACCATCATTAAGACTTTGGCAAAGTTACATCATTCAAATCAAAAGAGCTAGAGCCAGTGTAATGGAAAATGCAAAAGAAGGATACAGACTCTCTCCAGAGAAGCATAACATACAAAGAAGAAATTTTCTGGGCACAGTGGCAAAGCATGAGTTCCATGCTCTTCTGAAATGAAAGAGTACAAGAACAAGAAGTTGTTCCAAATATATATTATATGTATAAGATTGCACAGAAAATCCAACAAGGACAATTTTGAAGGTTAACTGTTCAACCCAATTCCTGCAAAACCAAGACTAACATGACAAAGCCAGTGTGGTCTTAACCTTATGAGTGGCAGTCTCAGATCATCACCTTCATCAAGAACAGCAGCAACAGCCAAAGATACCACAGACTTCCCAACAGCTGACAGAATTCAGTTTCCAGAAAAACCCATGGTTCCAGTGCAGCTATCCAATGTCCTGCATTCTTATGAAAGCATGTCAAAACCAGCTTTGCATACAGAAATCACAGCAGATGGTGACTGGATCAAAACCTACATGCTAGCACAAAAACTGTTGAGATTTTTATAGCCACCCATATTCCACAAATGACCTATAGACACAGCTCTTACCCAAATGTGGAAGGGTGTTTGAAGCCTAAACCCTAAACCCTAAAGCTGAGAAGCAAAGTGTGGGAAGGGAAACACATCCCCATTAGGCTAGCAAGAAATTTCACTATTGCTTGAGCACTCAACAAAGAGGAGGATTAGTCTCAAATGCAATTTTTAGCTATGCAGTAGATACAAGAGAGTGCACCTTCTCCAATTGCAGTTTTCCAGGGTGCTCCACAACATTGTGAGCACACATGTTAACAAAAAGATGTTGCAGGTGACTGTTTCTTAGCAAGGATTGCTCTATCCTCTGGATGTTTTAGAATTGCCTTTCGATCTTCAAGAAACTTGTTTGATATTTTGTTGTGGCTCTTTCTTCTACTTTTCCTTTGTTTTCTTTCCTCTTCTCCTCCTCCTCCTCCTAGTTTTTTACAAATGCTCTTTGTGGAGATAATGGAGCTATTAGTATGCATGAAAGAGATTAACTCCAGGTTGAAGAGAGAGGTTTTCACAAAGGGATTGGGAGCAATGCAACATTTGCATTTTTGTTGGACAAGTTTGAAGAGAGATATTAGGAATCTAGTAGGAACTTGGAAGGCAATGAAGAAGCAAAATTGAAAAGTTTTTGTTTCATTCATGAACATTCACTTTCCAATTAATGTGCAATGTATCTAGGGCTAGTGTGAGGACAAATTCAACAAAATGAAAGACAAGTACAATGTCAACAAGAAGAAGATCGTCATCACAAGTGCTCCACCTTCAGATTGGCCTTGGTATAAAACATTTGATTCCTTATGTGGTGATACTGCTAAAATAGATGGATTGCCCCCATGATGATATTGATCATTGAGTCTACATTAAATGTTCTGATGTTGTAAATCTTGTGAATCTTGTGATGAAGTAACAAAATTGAAAGCTTTCTTGAGACTTAGAAGATTCTTTTTCTTTGATGCAAACTTTTGCATTCGGAGATGGGTTTGTATTTTAAAGTTCTAGTTTTGATACACCAAGGACTAAAGCATGCAAATTGCTTGGTGTCCACGGTCAACTTAACAAAAAGTTGAAAAACAAAAAAATGAAAATGCATGTTAAATCTAGTGCTATTATTGTTGGGTGAATGCATGGTTGAGTGTCCCATTTTTTAAAAGAAAAATCCACACAAAGTTCATTTTATAATGTTAAATTGGTAATTTAATTTGGTATACTTAGTTGATTGCTAATAAAATTCTATGTATCAAAAACAGTAAAATTCATATTAATAAGAGTCCAAATAGAGATTTCAAGGATATGCATTTGTGATTTTTTTTTAAAATTAAGAAAAATTAATAACTTTAAGAACCTATGAAAATATGGTTCAATTCTAACCATTCAAAAGTTCATAATTAGAATTTGAGTATAACTTTCAAGGAAAAAATTCACATAAACATTTATTATTTTATATTACACCACATATTAAGTCACTATATGAAATTTGAAATGAAAATCAATTCGAAATTTTTTGTTTTCTATTATTCTAATTGGGTAACCAATCCATAGTTTTCAATTTCAAAAGTCCACTACTAGGTGAATGTTTTCCTTTCAAAAATTAATTACACATATATTTTCATTATCAAGTTGTTAATTTAAAAACAAGTCCCAGTTGACAAATTATACGTTTCGCTAGAAGACAATGAAACACAATAGGTACTACAAAAACCAAAAAAAAGTCACAAAAATGAATCATTGACTTGCATACATGTTATCAAACAGTTTTCTACTAATGTGAAGAAAATTGAAAAACTCGATGAAAAAAGAAGATCAAATCACATATGTTATAGAATTAATTTTGGATTGCAATATGTTTGTTGATGTGTTGAAGACCAAAAAAATCAATCCTAACAACCATTAGTGACAAGAGGTACACTTAAGTTCATTGTTATTTTTGTGTTTCCAATAACATTAAAAAAACAAGTCATGGCATTTGATAATGACAAGTTGTTCACTTCCATTCAATTTTTGCATGTTGTTTTGATAAAACATGGATTTGAATTTTGTTTTCATTTGATTTGCAATTTGGGTGCCTCAAGCTTATTAATAAAGCTTTGATTTGATGTTGATTTGATTTTCATCCATTAACAATTTTCATCAATGACCCTATGGTAGAATATTTGTCCACATCAACAAATATTTTGTCCATGTTGCAAAACATATTCCATGAATCTTCTATCCAGTGGGCAAAATATTCTTAAATTTTTTTTTGTCAAGTTCACATGCTCATGTTCACCTATTCACAACATAATGACAATGGTGCAATTTAAATGCAAATTTGAATGTTGATTTCAAGTTCTTTTACACATAATGGTGTAAATTTGGGGCTTACAAAATATAGGTCCATAAGTTTTTTCTATTGGAGATGAAATTCAAAATTTCATAGTTTCATGAGTTTTAATAGTGGTCTCCTTTGCCTTGTTGTGATGGAAATGGTCTCCTTTCCAAGTAGGGGTGCAAACACTAACATTCTCTATAAATATCCCATGTTTACACTAAATCAATATCTCTAAATTCAAACATTTCTTGAGTTAATGTGGGTGTATTGTGTGCTTTCATTTAAGATGGTGAAGATACAATGTGATTTTTGGTTCAAGAAAAGGCCATGTGACCACCACACATTGTTGGTGATGGTCTCCTCTATCAAGAATGGGTGCTGACACCAACATCATAAAATATATCATGTTTACATTAAATCAAAGTTTCAAGTTTTGTTTACATTTGACATTTATTCAGATTAATTCATGGGAATTGTGAGGCCTGATTTGAGATGGTGAAGGTACCGATATGAACATTGATTCACCTTGGAGCTAATTTGATTTCTTTGCATAAAATTTAATGATAAACAAAATTCATAGCTCCTAATATTATTATAATCAAAGCTAAGAAACCTCTACATGGCTTCTTTTAAACCCACCCTAAAAGATTATGTTATTGTTGCAAATGTTCCATCTTCTATTACAATTTTATCTTGTTCATCTTACAATTATATATTATTTTTCCAACATCTACATGAATTATTATTATTATTATTATTTGGCTAATATGTTTGAATTGGATAAAATGAGTTTCCAATGAAGTAAAGTGTACCTTTCACACCTCTAACCATAAGAACCAAAAGGATTACAAAAAAAAGTCAAACTAACACTAAGTTTTAAAAAGCCTCATAATTCGTCTTATAATATTCAAATATTTTTCATCTCTCATTTTTAAAGTAATGTGCGATACATTATCTTCCACTTAATTCTAATGCATGAATTGTTTAGGTTTTTTCCATCACAATTAAGTAGGCTATCTTGCCAAAATCACCCACAAGAGTGGTTGAAACTTCAACCCTAATGTGTGCTCATTATCAAAAAGAAGGGTCAAAATGAAATTTGTTAAAGTAATAAACAACTACATCCAAATGAAGAACACCTTACTTTTGAAATTGAGATCCATTGCCAAAAGATTGAAAAAGAGACTTGATTATCTACCCCCAAAAAGTGAAAGGGTATGGGTAGAAAAGTAGAAGCATATAATTACAAAGTGAATGTTGTTTGGAGTTTGGGCATGACAAAGAGGCGAGGTTAAATGAGAAGTGTATAGGGTAAATTTTCGAGTTCCATTTCTTTTCACTCCAATAAATCATGACTTTTCATAAAAGTCAATTTGACTAAAACATTTGCATTGACTAAAAGAGATGTTCATCTTAATTAGATGCATGGGGCATGGAAAAACATGAATTTTTTTAATAGTTATTTTGATTATTTGGTGACCTTTTTGACTAAGTGTAAATTTGGGCATCTAGTCAAAATAGACAAAAAGGAAAAAAAAAGGTTAGTAAGAATGACTAAGGCTTAATCAAGTTGGCCATATTGATTACAAATGAAACAATGATTAAAAAAACACCATTGAAAGTGGATGAACTATCCAAATTGACTTGTCAAAAATGACATTGTAGTCAAGTTAAATAGGCGGACAAAAAAACCAAAGGGGTGGTCTTTTAATTAAGTCTTTAAAGTAAAAAATACTATGATTTCTTGGCTAAATTGACCCAGCCCCCATGACTGCACTAGTTCCGTTTGGGATGAACTCAAGTTCATCCCAATTATTGGATTTGTTGTAGGCATTGAGGTTGGGTCAAAAAAAAAAAATTCCTCCACTTCTTTCAAGGCTACCCATAAAAAAAATCTATTCAACTACCCAAGCATTTCAAACCCCAACTACCTACCTCCGCCCCACCAAAAAACTTAAACCTCGCTGCCACTCAAGAGCAGAAGTGATGCTACAAAAAACAGTGCTACAGAAGTGATGTTGAAGTGATGTTGTAGGAGACAATGTTGCGAAGGCGGTGTTGAAGCAATGCTACAAAAGACGATGCTAAAGAAGCGATGTTGAAGTGGTGTTACAGAAGACATTGTTAAAGTGGTGTTATAGAAAACGTTCTTCCAAAAGAAAACTAGTGCATCTATGGTAATTAAATGTACATCAACCGCCTTTGCAACCCAAGAAAAAAAACCTTGATGTTGGTTTTTCTTGGGTTGTAGGAGATGACAATGAGCCTCCCAGCTTGTCCTTGTCTCTCAAATAGATTTTGTGCACACAAAGTGAGTAGTTGAAAAATGCAAGGAGAGAACAAGTCTCTTAGTTTTTTCCTCAAGTACAAAAGATGATGACAAGCCTCTTGGCTCATTGTCATTTTATTTTTTTCTCAGGTGTAGAAGATGGCGGCGAGCCAGGAGGCTTGTCCTCATTTATTTGTTTTTTTCTCAAATGTAGCAAATGATGGCAAGCCTCCCTGGCTCATCGTCATCTCTTTGTTTTTTTCTCTCTTCAATTGTAGAAGATGACAACTAGCCAGGAGGTTCATCGTCATCTGTTTTTTTTCCTCAAGTGTAGTAGATGATGGTGAACCTCCCTAGCTTGTCATCATTTCTTTGTTTTTTTTCTCAAGTGTAGCAAATGATGGCGAGCCTCCCTATCTCATCGTTATCTCTTTGTTTTTTTCCCTCAAATGTAGAAGATGACGATAAGCTGAGAGGCTCGTCATCATCTTTTTTTTTTCTTAGGTGTAGTAGATGACAACAAACCTCCCTAGCTCGTCGTCATTTCTTTGTTTTTTCTCATGTGTAACAAATGACAATGAACCTCCATGGCTTGTCATCATCTCTTTGTTTTTTTTTCTCAAGTGTAGTAGATGACGGCAAGTTGGGAGGCTCATCATCATTTCTTAGTTTTTTTCTTAAGTGTAGAAGACGACAACGAGCCTCTCGGCTCATTGTCGTTTCTTGGTTTTTTTCCTCAAATGTAGATGATGATGATGAGCTGGGAGGCTCCCTACTCGATGCCATCTCCTGGGTTTTTTCTCAAGTGTGAACTCACTAGTTGCATCACCACCTAATGCATCATTACTATACCGTCCTGTATGTGGGGATGTCACCACCCCTTGACAAATGCAAAGGTAAGGAAGAAAGGGGCAGTGAAGTATACAACATTTGGACAAGCTCTAGCCAAAAGGAACCACACCAATGATGTTGCCTAGAGTTTTTTGTGTGTGTTGGAAATTCATTTTATTCAATTTGTAAATGGGCACAATACAGTTGACAATTTTTCAAGTTTTTAGAGATTTTGAAAATATTTAAACTAATGAAATATTTAAACTAATGACTTTGTAAATGGGTGCATGGATGCATGCAATACACTAAACAATTCACTCTTGTTTTTTAAGAGGCTTTAAACTTTATTCAAAAATACTAGCATGTGGTGAGGCCATGTTGCCTCATGTATTATCATCGTAATTACAGCTTTGTGGTGAGGCCACATTGCCTTGAGTTCTTACATTGCTTACAAGCTCACAATGTTTTGCTCGGATTGCTCCTATCTTGTTTTTCTACTCTGCTTTGCAAAATGTATTTGCCCATTATGTTCTAGTGATCTTTGAAAATTTCGGCTTATTTTCATATGATTTGTTGTGGAGATTCTTGAGAATTCTAGGAGGATAGGTGCCATTTGTGGCACATCTTCTGGTGGCTTTCAATAAAAGCATAAACTTCGCTAGGTGACGTAAGACCAAAAGGGCAAAGAGAGTTTCTAGGTAGTGTTTTGCCCTGAGTTTGATTATTTCAAATGGGAAAAACTCCTTAATTTTATTTTGAAAAGGGGTGGTGGTCCACATTAGCTCCTTGTTGTCTTTTGCTATTTTTTTTTAGTTATTATACACAAAGGCACCACGTGTCATGCCCAAGATTTAATGTAATTATTACTAAATTTTCAACTATAAAAATAAATTTATAATGAATTCATGTAAATAATTAGTCAATCTAACCAAATAATTATAATAAAAATAAATTTAATAATATAATTTTATGATTTTTATATCAATTCAATTCAATTCAATTCAATTATAATGAGAAACATAATTATAGTAATTAAATTTTATAATTATTATATATTAATTAATTCTAATAAAAAATAAAACTTCTAAAGTATAGGGCTTTTAAGGCTTTAAATATAATGAAAAATATTTATTATTATTGATATTGTGAACATTTAAATTTACAATTCTTATTGTTTCAAGTTGTTATTTTTGTATAAAAACGTTATAACAAGTTGGAAAAAATAAATTACTATCCCTTTTTATATGTTGTTTGCAATTGTTTGTTTAAAGGAACTTGAAGTTCTTGGGTAGTGGTGGCAATCACTATTGTTAGGGAGATTCAAGCTTTTGTTTTTCTTTTTTGGATTGATTATTGTTTAAGGATTTGAGTGCTTTTGTTGTAGGATGGCACATCCTTGGAAGAAACTTAAACACCAAGAAAAGGTGATTGTCGATAATCAACAAGTGAATGTTGTAGCAAATGAAGAGGAAATTGAAGTGGAACAAGGAATTATCATCTATACTCCTATTTTTTAAGGTAAACCTTAATCCCACTCTTATTCTTGAAAGTAAATTTGTTGTGATGGATGATACATTTCACATGATAAGGTTTAAAAGAGCATAGTGCAACACATTATGAATAAAAAATCCCAATCCAAACCCTAAACCCCATCTTCATTCTCTATTTGAAAATGGGGATGGGGTATTTGTTTGCCCAATTTTTTCCAAGCAATATCCTCATTGTTTGAAGGTTTTAAATGTTAGCCTATTTGCAATGCCCTCCTTGTATTTAGTGTTTGTTTGCTAGTTTGTAATACCTTCATATTTTTAGAGTTCTTTTGCTAGTTATTTACAATACCTTCATATTGTGTAGGGTTTTCTTGCTGGTCTATTTGCAATACCTTCATATTTTGTAAATTTTTATTGTTAGTTAGTTTGCAATACTTTCATCATTCTTAAGGATAATTTTTTGGTTTGATTTTGAATGTTGTTCTTATAGGGGCTTCGGTGGCTTCACATGAAAGTGAACAAGTAGAAGTACCACCAAATCATGCAATGGAAGATGCAAATTGGGTGCACGAAGGGTCAAGGTGGAAGTGCAAAATCAATGGATGGACTGACGCTTATGCAACTAAATGGTTACTTCATCAACATTTGGAAAACAAACACAAGCTTCACATGGAGTTAAACAAATATGGCCATCCTTCTACTTGTGTTGAGAGACCAAAGCAACAAAATCACCATGTTATGAATGCTCAAATTTTGAGCAACCCACATGCAAGGCAAAAGCAGAATGAAAATAAGGCTCTTGATAGAGTGAAAAAAAAAAAGCAGAGTTAGATTGGGATGAACTCCAAGCCCAAGCACAACAAATGGAACGAATTAAATGGCCTTTGTTGGTATGTTTAGCCTCCAAGATCTTGTTGGGCATCATTGGGATTCCAACATGGGGGATGGGGTTCATCCCACAAAGTGCATGGGCACGCCTTGAAAAGGACAAAAACCTTGTTGAGACAATTCGGGCAAGCAGAGTTGCTTATGCAAAGCCTTTGAAAGTTGCATGGGGTGTTCGGAATTAAACATTGGGGTCTAATAAACACAACTAAGTCAAAAAAATGGATGCAATATCTAAGTATCACAATTCCAAAATCATTCATGGGCGGTATATTTCCATACTTTTTTTTTAAAAAAAAAACATTGTTTGCATCTTAACATTGGAATGTAATTTGTATTTTTGTTTTCTTATGTTAGGCTTTGGGGCACAACAAAAGAAGATTTTGTTGCAAATGCAATTTGACTTGTGTTTGAGCATTGTCAACTATTTATTCATTACCATGCAGCAAAAGTTGTAGAAGTTGTAGCAAGGTATCACACCAGTATGGGCATTCCTTCTAGTTCATCCTCTTCGGAAGAATAATTATAGATATAGTTTTAGTGCATGTATGCACCATTTTGTATCGAACCATTATAGATTAACTTAACATGATATATTTTTATCACCATCCTTTTTGTAGTGTGGTTATTTGAACATTTTTGTATCAATCCATTTATTTTAATTTTGACCTCTAATTTTGGGATTTGTAGATTTTGGGTTAATCTTATGCCATGTTGCACACAATACCCCCATGCATTATGAATGGATTACATTTATTATAAAGCAAATGAGCAATACCTTCATCTAATAGGGTTAGCACATTATGTGGCCATGCTAGAGCATTTAAACAATGCCTTCATTATCCTTATCATGAAATACTCGCACAATAACCTTAAGGAAAAACGTAATTTAATATTTTTATATATTTACATTGCCCATTTTCATGAAAGGACCCCTTGGTGCATAAATCGGTTTGTCTATGTAGGTATTACAAACTTTTGACCTTCTCTTGTTTATGGTTGGGTTTTCCATAAAGCGTTTCAATTGTAATACCCACATATCAACCAACTCATGTTCTTGTTCCATTACCCTAATCTAAACTTTTGCCTAATATATGTTTCAAATAAATAGGGGGGACATTAGGTTTAAGGAAATTAAGCCCAACTTTTTGTCATTAATTATTTTAAAGTATCCTTTTCCCCAACATTTATATTATTTTCATGGAATATGTTTTAAGTGAATACACACATATATCTAACAAGGTTCCTATTTTTCTTTTCTTTTTCATTAAAGGAGAGGATAATGAAGATGACTCCGTGACAAATGTATGAATGATAAAAAAACCTTCCCACTAATTGGCGTCCCCCCCCCCAAATTAGGTCTAAAACATAAGTTGATAGTCTGTACACAATTTAAGGTTATGAAAAAAAATTCCAAAATTAGGTATAGCACTTAGTTCTAAAAAAATTGTTAAATTCCACCATTAAAGTTATGCAACCAATTCTTTTTATGTTTATTTAATTTAGGGTTGATGTAAGGATTTTTTGTTATATACAAAGGTTTTAACTCAACATTTTAAGGTTCATTATATAGGTTTGCTTAATTTTTCAAATTCAAACCTATGCATGCATTAGGTTGTAATATCTACATGATGAGGGTTAAAGTTTTCAATTTGTAATATTGTACCCTATCACCCTATGTTAAATCCCAAATTGCAATACCTAAGTAAATCTATGTTATGTAACCCCCCTTGATTTCATGCAAAAACCTATTCCCTCATCATCTAAGATTATGTAAGATCATCTTGTTAACCAAATGCAATACATGCATTTAGTGCATAAAAACAATAGGACATATCCAAAAGATACTTATTTTAAAAAACTAACCAATTATCAGTACCTTCATCTTTAGGTGTAAGCATTGTTTGTGGGCATGTCTTAATTTTTCCAAACTTTAATTTGCAATACCTACATCATTTGTAGTGAGTGTTAAAGTGATCATTAAGGTAATTTTGCCTTTATTAATAGAATGTAATATTACCAATTTACCATAGTAAGTTTATCATTATACCTACATAAATTTATAGTGTACCCTAACCAAAAGACCCCTTTTGGTTAATAATAATTTATTATGTAGGTATTGCAAAAACTTAATCCTTCATAATTTAGGTTTATTTAGGGGGATTTTGTTCACCAAATGCAATACCTACATTTAATGGACCGAATGCAATAAGAAATATCCAAATTATATTTATAACTAAAGCAAATCATCATTCTAATGAAAAAGGTAGGACAATACTTGCATTAAGTGGTCAAATCCCCTTTTGGAAGGAATAGGGAATTTGCAATACCTTCATCTAACATAATTAAATACCCACGAAAGATATGAAATTATATGCAATACTTGTGTTGGTGTTCATTAACCTTTAATTATGATATACCCTAAACCTTGTAATACTTGCATGTAATACCAATTAAACACCACAAGAAATAAGATGGGTAAGCATTACTTGCATATTGACCTGGTGATTATTGTACAATTGATTTACAATACCCACCTCCATTTAATGTTTAAGTGAAATATTCTTGTTTGGGAGTTTTAAAAAATTATGTATTATATAGCCTTAATAATGTAATTTTAACTTTCAAACCCTATATGTTCACTTATACAAAAATCAACGCATTAACACATAAATAATCTATTCTTTGACACAATTATAATATGATGCACATTTTAGTAATGGAAAATTAAAATGGGGGATAGGTACAAAAAAATTTGTGTTTTTTTAATTCATGAACCCTCTTCTTATGAATATTTCCATGTTCTAACATCGTGCCATGCCAATCTTTCATTCGGTGCACTAAATTACCAAGTCCATCATTGACGCAATGAAATACCATGCTAGAATGCATGACTTCATTCACCTTGGAAAGGCAAATACCTCATACATTTGTTGCAATAACATGCAACAATGATGTGGTGTGGTCTATGAATTGAACCCCACCTTTTTTGACTTCATTGATGATTTTTTGCATTATGTCACCCATTCGAACAAATGTTTTTTCCATGGAGGTGGATGAATTTGAGGGTTGGTTGTGATCTTTCTTTTTTTCCACGTTGGGGGAGATATCGTCCGGTCTCATAAGCTCACACATATCAACAACCCATGGTTTTTCATAGTGATCTTCATCGGCCTCTTCATCATCAGATTCATTGTCATAAATGTGCAAATAGGTAGGGTTCGCAAACATGGCAGCAAAACCTCCACGATTAGATCCATACCATGTCCCATAGTATTGAATGATATTTTCTTTAGTGAGATCAATACATGTAAGAAAAATGGCAACTTGATGTTTACATAAGTTTCCATGCAACGCCCATTCACATGTGCAACAAACATACTTGGTGAAAAAAAATGGGACTTTATATGTCATATTCAAATGTTGTTGACTTTGTACCATCCATGCATGGCTAATTTCGTTCGAATCATCTATCCCATGGGTGACATTGGTGTGAGGGATCAATGTGGCCTTTTCAACGCTCGTTTTCACTATGCATTCCACAACCTTATTTCTTATGAACCCACATTTCTTCATTTCAGTTGTGTGCATGTAGTGTCTTGTAACCGTTATTGTGAGTCTCCACACTAACTAATCAATTCGTCGACCTCGAAGCCTTTTTGTTTCCAAAAATAACTAACATTTCGATGCCCCATGGTAAGACTCAATTCATGCTTGTGTGTTTTGGATTGAATGTGTCACTTGTCGAAGCCCCACCATCCACAAATCTACAACAAGATACAATATGCATCCATAAATTGTTGTGCATTTAAGGTTTCCACATATAGTGTGGATTAGGGTCATAATGTGGGTATTGCATTTTTCCCCCATACATAGTGTGCATCTTTAAATTGTCATGTATGTATTGCATTTAAGGCTTCCACATATAGTGTGGATTAGGGTCATAAGGTGAATATTACACTTTGCCCCCACATATAGTGTGCATCTTTAAATTGTCATGCAAGTATTATATTTAGTGCTCTCACATATAATGTGGATTAAAATCTTAATGTGGGTATTACATTTAGCACCCACATGGGATTGTTAAGTCCACCATTAGTTTTTTAACCTTAATTCAAATAATGAATATTTTGGGATATGCACAACATGGTGCAACAACAATAATGGATTTAAAATTAATTCATGTACCAACTTGGAAATAATAGGTCCAAAAATATCGAGTCCACGAATCACTAGATAAATGTTGGGTGAAGTTTTCAATGATCTTGTTTCTCCCACGAGTCATGAAGGTTTCAATGCTTTCATTTGGTTCAATGGGCATGTACATGACAATGTGAAGGTCATTCAATATTGCACGTAACATTTCATTGTCTTTGATTTTTTCCATCAAGTGTAAGCGTTAAGCCTTTAAAACGTGCCACACGTAAAGGTAAATGGGCACTTGATCGTCACCCCACATAATCCTAACCATGCATAAAATACCAATTTATTATCATTTCAAATAATAATATTTAAAATGGAAAATGTGGGATGAAATTTTTAAATGGCTGCAGGTACATAAAAGCTCAAAAAAAGGTAGAATGAAAATAAAAACTCACCATAATGCTTGTAATTCTTGTGGAACATTATCAATGATGAAGGTTTCCATTTAGGGTTCTTCTTTAGAATCTTTGTTTTCAAAGGAATTAGCCATTCCACCAAATCATCACATATTTGGCAGCTTGTAATGATCCATGCAATCGACATTCTAGTGCGATGTGCATCAAACACCATCAATGTGAACAAATGAAATTTCACATCATTAGTGCCAAAGGTGGCATCCATTGAGATTACCCCATTATCACCTAATGAAACCATGGCTTACAATTGAGATGGGGTTTGTATCCTTATTGTGAATGGGACATGAATCCGTTATCTTCACTTGCATCTTAAAAATGAAACACATCATCTAGATGATTAAATGCCCATGTGCGAAAGGAAATGGCCGGATTTTAGTGTAAACGCCAACTCCTTTTTTTGTGTTTGCAATCCAAGTAAACAATGTTTTGTTATCTATTGAAATCATCCCTTATCACACTTTTCCTGCATTGATTATAGCCCACCATATTGCCTTATGTTTATCATATATTTGCTTGACGATGTAATCTAAACCCAATTGGGTCCAAATGTGGTCCTTGAGGGCTTGTGACATTTGTGGGGCAAAAAAGTATGGTTGCACAATGGAATCAAGGTCATCTTTGCCATGTGCAAGCTCACCATTGATCCACGTATGAAGTTGATGGTGGAAGATTATCTTTACCACCTCAGGTCATGTGTACAATCACCTAATCGAAATTTAAATTAAACAACCCCGTTTAATGGATCGATGGTGATTTGGGTCTCCACGATTGTCTTTCGGCCCACACCCACATGCATACTTACAAAATGTGAAATCAATTTAGGGCCTAAAGATTGGTATAATATGAAGTTAAAAAACAAGTTCCATATAACAAAAATGAATAATAGAACATCATACCAAATATGGCTGAGGTGGTTTTGGATTCTTAGCATTTTTACATTTTCTTTTGAGGGTACCCGCTTATAAATGTTCCATTTCATCGGGGAGTTTTCATGGCTTCGTTCATTGTTTAGAAATTCCGAAATTCGTGCACGTGGGATGTATGCACACTCAACCTTGATTATATGTGCCCCTCCACGTCGAACATTTTTTTTCCACACCAAGTCCATGTTGTTAAAGGGTGATTTTTTTGGGTTTTGAATATCAATATATTGAGATTATGAAGCATGACCCATGTTTGAAACTATGCCTTGAACTGATTGTACAAGAAAAAATAATAATTGATATTAATGTCTAAAACTTTATATTTGCAATATGTTGAATTACATGTTAATTGTCATATTCAATACTAATGTAAATGTACATGTTTTAAGTACTTAATTTGTATCCCTCATTTAAATCCTATATAATCATGCACATAATACCCTAAATGCTCAGTATGGAGAACATATGATATAGTCTATGGCCATAATTGTAAATTTTAAATCCATATTATCTATGGATAATCTAACTATATACCCACATGATAATTAACAAATTACATTATTTATGGAAAAAATAAATGCAATACCTACATGACAATTTAAAGATGCACACTATATGTGGGGGCAAAGTGCAATACCCACATTATGACCATAATCCACATTATATATGGGAGAGGGAAATGCAATACTTGTATAATAATTTAAAGATGCACACTATATATGGGTGGCAAAATGTAATATTGGCATTATGACCCTAAATCCACATTATTTATGGGAGGCTAAAATGTTAAGTCCATATATCAAACATGGAACATTCTTAATGGAATTTGATGACTGTATTAAAACCATCCAAGGAAATTGATTTCCTTAAATTAAGAACAAAATAATAAGAAAACATAAGAAAATGATTAAGAAAAAAAATCATATTGTTGATGTTAAAGGATGATATCACATTCAAAGGAGTTGTATCTTGATTTGAAAACGCAACCTAAATAAATCAACACACATTTCATTAAACCTTAAACTTAAAACCCTAAATAATCCTAATGATAAATGCTTTCAACCTAATGATTATACAAACAAAACTACAAATGTAATACAAAAAACATTTATAACAACTATGTTTTGAATTTTAAAGTTAATCAATTAAAATATAATGAATGGAATTTTTAACTTTAGAATTTAAAATTAATTACCCCAAAAAATTATATATAAACCTAAGCAATTTTAATGGTAAATGTCATAAAAATTCATAACTATATCAACATACATAAATGCCATACAAAATAATCTTTTAAGAGTGAGTGATGAATTAAAATTGAAACACAATGGAAAAAAAAAAAAAAAAAAAAAAAAATAAAAAATTATTTTTTTACTTTTAATGTCGTTTTTTTAAATTTTACTATTTTTAATCACCTCTC
>Ga0116229_10006682_pt1 | contig 18476 bp, 21 predicted proteins | sample S1TSphgellanicum_3_FD_87313 | JGI IMG/M metagenome (GOLD analysis project Ga0116229, IMG submission 87313) | Host-associated microbial communities from peat moss isolated from Minnesota, USA - S1T2_Fc - Sphagnum magellanicum MG | ecosystem: Host-associated > Plants > Peat moss > Unclassified... | reverse complement strand
GTGCTGACGGAACCGGGATAGAAGAATCACCATCATGAGTGCGAAGCTCAATCCTCACAGCGATGTGTTGGCGCTCAAAACCTTCGCTAGAGGCAAAGCAGCCGCGATAACTGCATTGCGTATCTCTGATAACCACTGAACAGTCTCGTGGCCCCCTGTGTCACGCGATTACCCCTACCCAATTGGAGAGTCCCGGACGGCCAACTCCCGCGCCATGATGCTGGGCACAACAGCGACACTGGAGTCATCTTGAATTCACTACTTGCCGAATGGGCAACGGCGCGTCGATCGCTCGCCGAACAGGCTGCCTTGGGAGTCGTCGGGATCGATCGAGGTCGCGGCCGGAGATTCTCCGGTATCGTTTGGGACTCTGACACTCTGGTGACCGCGGCGGAAGCCTTGCATGGTGCGGACACGGTCACCGTTCTCACGGCACACGGCGCCGTCACGGGCGAAATATTGGCATGCGATTTATCGGTGGACATCGCCGTGGTCAGGGCCAAGACGGGTGCACCCGGCATCGCGGCGGCCAAGTCCGCCGCGCTCGCATCAGGCGATGACGTGCTCATTGTCGGTCGGGTCGCCGGCCCGGTCGTCGTATGGAGCCACGCGGAACACGTTGGCCCCGCATGGCGCTCGCGCAGCGGCGGCGAGCTTGATCGGTTGATCCGTCTGTCCCCCGGCCTGAACCCAAACCTGGAGGGAGGCGGCAGCTTTGATCTCGAGGGGCGTCTCTGTGCCATGGCCGTGCGTGGGCCCCACCATCAGACGCTTGGCATCCCGAGCGAGACGATCGAGCGCGTCGTGTCGACGGTCTTGCAGCACGGACGTCTTCCGCAACCCTATCTCGGCGTCCGCCTGCAGCCGGTCAGCCTCGATGAGGCGTTGAGGCAAAAACTGGCGCGGCACCGCTCCGAAGCGGTCATTGTCGTCGGCATCGAAGCGGCGTCGCCGGCGGCGGATGCCGGCCTGCTCTTGGGGGATCTGATTGACACGATTGCTGGTAAGACCATCGAGAACGCGATTGATCTGAAAGTGGCCTTGACTCGAGTTCCTTTGGGATCTCCCGTCGCAGTCAAGGTCCATCGCGCCGGAGCGACTCACGATGCCACCGTGCTCGTCCGCGACCGTGGCAATCCGTAATGCCCTTGTGAAATTCGGCGCAGAGCCCCATGAAGGCCCGATGAGTCCGATTGTGGCAGCGGCAAGTCCTAACGTCCGAGCAAAGCTCATTGAACTCGCGCGGAACTCCAGATTTGATGTGCAATCGGTTGCGGAGGATCCGACTTCACTGGCACAGCTCCTCGAGGGGCAGCCGAGTGCCTGGGTCGTCACCGGCGGCCCGTTGAGCCTCGCGCGGCCGTTCTTGAGCAAGGCCCGCATTGCCCGCGTGGCAGCCGTTGCCGTGTTATCCGAGCGCACCGATTCGCGCGATCGCGCGGAACTCGACTACGGCCGACTGGCTGCGATCCGCGCCATTCCACCGGTCGGTGCGTTCCAGGCCGCGGCAGCGGCAAGCCGCGCGGGTTTCAGTGTCTGGGATCCGGACCTGAACGCCTCGTCGGAAATCACGAGCCCACCGTCCGCTGCGTCGCCGCTCTCCCCCCGCGAGCGCACGGTACTGGAACTTGCCGGCTCGGGTCTCTCGACGAAGGCCGTTGCCCGACAACTCGGCATTTCACCCAATACCGTGAAATTCCATCTGCAGTCCGCTTTTGAAAAGCTCGAGGTCACCTCGCGCGCGGAAGCGGTCATGGCGGCCATACGCCGCGGGGAGTTATCCGTATGAATGCGGCGCTCGATGAATCCGAACATGACGACCAAGCACTCGACACCTACTCACGCTGCATTGCCGAGGTCGCCGAACGGTCGAGCCCCTCGGTCGTGGCCATTCACACCACCCAGAACGGCAAGCCCCGGGGCTCTGGATCCGGCTTCGCCTTTACTCCGGACGGACTGATCCTCACCAACAGTCATGTCATTCATGGCGCAAGCCGTATCCGGGTCGAGACCACGCAAGGCGCCTCCGCCGAGGCTGCGCTGATCGGGGAGGATTCGCACACCGACACCGCACTCATCCGCGCACGTGTGGAGCTACCGCCTTTACCCCTTGGCCGCTCGAAGAACTTGCGCGTCGGTCAACTCGCGATTGCCATCGGCAATCCGTTTGGCTTCGAGTGCTCGGTTACCGCCGGTGTCGTGAGCGCGCTCGGCCGGAGTCTTCGGAGCAGCACCGGCCGATTGGTCGACAATGTGATTCAGACCGACGCCGCGTTGAATCCGGGCAACTCGGGCGGACCGCTTTGCGACAGCGCCGGCCGGGTGATCGGCATGAACACGGCAATCATTGCCTCGGCGCAAGGCATCTGCTTTGCCACCGCGGTTGATACCGTGCAGTGGGTCGCGCTGCAACTGTTGCACCACGGTCGCGTGCGCCGAGGCCATTTAGGGATCGTCGCCCAAACGGTCACCGTCCCTCAGCGGTTGCGTCGCCATATCGATCTTCAAGAAAGGACGGCCGTGCGCATCACGAATACGACTCCTGGCGGGCCCGCGCGGCTCGCCGGCCTCGAGAGTGGGGATCTCCTCGTACGCTTTGATGACGCGCCGGTCGCCAGCATTGACGATCTGCACCGTGCGCTTGGCGCGGAACGGATTGGGCGCCCGACAGCGGTTGAGGTCTGGCGTCTGGGCCGCCTTGTTCAGTCGACCGTCGTTCCAGCGGAACCGGGTGGTGACTGATCCACCGAAGCCCAAGTTGACTCTCCTGCGGAATGCTGTCCAATCAGATAGCGTGCATGATGAGAACTCGCTGGGTAAGGCTCGAACTTCTCCGCCAGCGCCAGGCCCAACCCATGGGTGTCGTGAACTGCGAGCGGAGGCTGCGACCCCGCTCGATATCGACCTATGTCAATATTGTCTGTGAGCCGACAGTCCGGTGTTACGATTTGCTGCGTCAAAATCAATCTAATGGCCCGATCGCCGGGCCGGGCCCCGAATGAAGATCAAATTCCGCTTGGGATGGGCTGCAACTGCGCTGATCGTTGTCCCCTGCTGCCTGTATGCAGCGTCGGCCCAAATCGGCGTTTCGCCGGTGGTGTTGGTGAATCGCGTGCTCGCCCGGACGCCGTTGATCGACGGCCACAACGACCTGGCCTGGCAAATCAGAGACTGCTTCGGGAGTCTCGAGAACGTGGACCTGAGCGCCGACACCGCGCACTTGCCCAAGCCCGCCCATGCCGCGGCTGATTGCGAATGGGCTCCGCCCATGACGGACATTCCGCGTCTGCACGCCGGTCATGTCGGTGGCCAGTTTTGGTCGGTGTGGGTGCCCGCCGAGGTCACGGGCCCGGCGGCGGTCAAGATGACGCTGGAGCAGATCGACCTCGTGCAGGCGATGGTTGCGCGCTACCCGAACGATCTGCGGATGGCCTATACGGCAGACGACATCGTCGGCATTCACAAAGCCGGCCAGGTTGCCTCGCTCATCGGAATTGAAGGCGGCCACCAGATCGACAATTCCCTCGCCACTCTGCGCCAGATGTATGCGCTCGGTGCGCGATACATGACGTTGACGCACACGCTCGACACCGACTGGGCAGATTCGGCGACGGACAATCCGCGACACCATGGTCTGACGCCGTTCGGTCGTGCCGTGGTCCACGAGATGAACCGCTTGGGCATGCTCGTAGATCTCAGTCATGTCTCTCCCGAGACAATGAAGGCGTCACTGGCAGCAACCCTTGCGCCGGTGATCTTCTCGCACTCCGGCGCGCGCGCCTTGGACGATCACCCACGTGATGTCCCCGACGATGTTCTCGCGCTCGTGCGGCAGAACCGCGGCATCGTCATGGTCAACTTCTATCCGGAATACGTCTCATCGGACCGTGCACACTGGGATGCAGATCGCGCCGCCGAGCGGGCGCGCTACAATTCGCCGCCTTATGACGGCCTCTATATCGGGCAACCGGAGCGGGCCAAGGCGGCGCTCGACGACTGGGAGAAATCCCATCCGGCGCCGGTCGTGACCATTGCGATGGTCGCCGATCATGTCGATCACATACGCCAGGTGGCGGGTATCGATTGCGTCGGACTTGGATCCGACTTCGATGGAATCCCTGTTACCCCTGTTGGGCTGGATGGCGTGGACAAATTTCCCGCCCTGCTCGAGGAACTCGCACGTCGCGGCTGGGACGAGACCGATCTCGCCAAGCTCGCCGGCGGCAATCTACTGCGCGTGATGCGCGACGCGGAGAGGGTCGCGACGCGGCTGCAGAAAACGGAGCGCCCCTCGTTCGCAACGATAACGGCTCTCGACAATGTGACAGCAAGGTAAGAACGCACTCAAGTCAAGCGGCGGCAGGGTAAGATTGCTGCATGCTCTCGACCATAAGCCACTAACCCCGGAGCCGAACCGCATGACCACATCCCTCTACGGCATTGCCGTCAAGAAAATCGACGGCGCGGCCGCCACACTGCAAGAACACGCCGGCGAAGTGCTTCTGGTGGTCAATGTCGCCTCCAAGTGCGGCCTCACACCCCAGTACGCAGGGCTTGAACAACTGCAGAAGAAATATTCCGGCAGGAAATTTTCAGTCCTCGGCTTTCCGGCCAACGACTTTGCCGGCCAGGAGCCGGGCGAGGACGCCGAGATTCAGCAGTTCTGCTCGACCCAATATGACGTGCACTTTCCGCTCTACAGCAAGATTGGCGTGACGGGACCGGGAAAGCATCCGTTGTATCAGTACCTGACCACCGAGAAGCCGGAAACCGAAGACCGCGAAGCCATGGAAAAGATGCTGCGCGGCTACAAGATGGAGCCGACCCCCAAGCCGGAAGTGGTGTGGAACTTCGAGAAGTTCCTCATCAACCGGCATGGCCAGGTCGTGCGCCGCTTCGCGCCGGATACGGCGCCCGACGCGCCTAAACTGGTCGAAGCGATCGAGGCGGAGCTGGCCAAAACGTAGCGGTCTTGCCTGGTAGGGCAATCTGTCGAGCTGCTCGAGCGCCGTGACATACGCGGTCTTCTCGTCGGGGCTGAGCATCCCAACGCGGCCTCAAATCCCACCAGCCCAATCGCGAGATAACGCACACTCACGGTCCGCCAGCTTCTCGCTTTAGGGCCGGGCACCCGATGGAGAACTACTTGCCAAGGTCACCGTAAGTTCGGTTTGAACATTTTCTCGTTTAGGTGAATCCAGCCTCCCGAAGTCGGCGTACTAGCACGTGGATCAAGGAAGCATACCGTGACCGGCCTGATCGCAGCGACTGCCCTGGCAACTGCGCCGCGGATCACGCGTGGCCGATCAAATCGTAATGCTCTTAAGACATGGGTGCACCAGTTGCAAGGCCCAGGGACACGGAACAACGTGACACGGGATGATCTCAGTAACGACCCTAACTCGGCTCTGGCCCGCGATGAGCATGCTTCGCTCGTCGCCGCCATCGCCACAGGCGATGCGGGCGCACTGGCAGAACTGTACGACGCGTCAGTTGGCAAGGTGCATGCGCTGGTGCGGTCGATCATCCGCAATGTCGAAGATGCGGAAGAAGTCACCTGCGACGTCTACACGCAGGCATGGCAGTTGGCGGCGCAATTCGATGCCGAACGCGGATCCGTCATGGCGTGGTTGCTGACGATCGCCCGCAGCCGGTCCCTCGATGCCCTGCGACGGCAACGTCGCCGCGAACGGCTCATCGACGACGCCGCACCCACCCCGGACATAGCCGATCCTCGCACCTCCTTCGCGCCCGACCACTATTTGCATCTGTTTCAAGTCGGAACCGTGGTTCACTCTGCCCTGTCGGCCCTTCCCCCCGACCGTCGCGCGCTCATCGGAATGGCCTTTTTCAATGATCTCAGTCATGTGGAGATTGCTCACCATACTGGGCTGCCGCTGGGCACCGTCAAATCACACTTGCGCAGGGCGTTGCATACTCTTCGCGATTCGCTGTACCCTCGAGACGAAGTATGAACGCCCCCATCGTCGATTCTCTATTGGATGCGGACACCGCCATTGCCATCGCATCTTCCATCCAGCCGGTCGAGATTACTGCCCGCGCGCGTGACTCGATGCGCGAGCGGATACTGCGGCGTGTGACGCGCCCCGCTCCGCTCGGCACCACGACCTTGAGGTCCGATGAGGGTCTGTGGACCCAGCTCATGCCGGGTGTGCGCAAGAAGATTGTCGACGCCGATCCGGTGACGGGAACTCAAACTTATTTCATCGAAATGTCGTCCGGTAGCGAGATCCCCGCGCATTTTCATACACGTGATGAACACTGTCTCATGCTCGAGGGAGAGGCGTGGGTCGATGATCACGTACTGCGTCGCGGCGACTGGCACGTGGCCAAAGCCGGCTCACTACACGGTGTTTTGTCCTCGCGGACCGGATGCCTGCTGCTAATTCGTTCCGCATCCCATAACGAGCCCTAGGTTCCGGACACGCAATCCTGCGTTTAGTTGTCCCGCGGCCCCTGCCAACTCATGGGCGGGGATTTGCGGATGCATCCAGAACTCACCGAAGGGCGTACTAGATACAAACGCTCACGCCCTCCTGTGGAATAATCCACCGACCCTTCCGATCAATGGTGTCTATTGGCCGGCACTTCTTGGCACGGCGCACAGTGTACGTGCGCTGGTAACTGAGTTTAAATCCCTTTATGACGACCTTGCCTGAAAGAATCGTGCTCATCAGCCGCTGGGATCTCGGCTGTCCGCCCGAACGAGTCGCCGCTCTCTTGGCCGCTATCAATCTGTGGCCCAGTTGGTGGAAATACATCAAGGAGGTCGACGTTACGCACCGCGTGGCCGCCGGCAAGGCGGGTACCCGCGCCAAGGTCACCCTAAAACTGCAATTCGGTGGACAACGGGTGCTCCAAGCGTTGGTCGCTCGTATTGACGCCACACCGGAAGGCCGCCGGGAAGTTGAAATCCAGGCGGTGGGAGCCGATCAGAATCGACGAGGATTGTGGATCCTGGAGCCTCTCGAGGGTGGCACCACCGGAGTGACCTATCGCTGGGAGGCCGAACTGGTGCCGCCCCGCTTCGGTGCACTCCGGCCGGTAATCCGTGCGATCCATACGCGCGAACATATCGTCGCCATGAAGAAGGCTGCCGCGGGCATGGTGGCACACTTCCACTGCACGATTTCGGCTCAGAGCCATTGGTCCGGCGGATCCGCGTGAATCAGATCTTGATCCCGTGCTTCAGGCAATCGGTAGCCCGTCTGAAACCGGCTCACAATCCGCTGATGCGAGTGGTGCCAGGTACGAGCGGAGTGAACTGAGGGCGCGTCGGATGCGAGACTTGACCGTTCCCAACGGCATTCCGGTCTGAGTTACGATTTCGTCGTGGGTGAGACCGGCAAAGAATGCGAGGTCCACGAGTTGCCGGCTGGTCGGTTCCAGTCGCGATAGAGACTGCTGCAGCAGATGGCATTCTTGCCAGGCTGACACGAGTTCGCTCGGATCCCGTGTCCGGTCACCATCCAAGTGGTCGGCCGAATCCGACGATGTCGTTCCCTCCGCCAAAGACTCAGCCTCCAAAGCGGCGGCCCGGGTATCCACCAACACGGTGTTCGCCATCGCTCGTTCCCGGGCGCGCAACGCATCCAAGGCCCGGCTTCGGGCCACGGTCATGATCCAAGAAAGGGCGGTACCACGGGCCGCGTCGAACCTCGTCGCCTGACGCCATATCTGCCAAAAAGTATCTTCTGCAACTTCCTCGGCAGTTGCAGGATCGCGCACAACTCGCAGCGCGACAGAATACACGCGCCCGACCAGCGCCCTGTAAAGCTCCGTCAAAGCCTTCTGATCTTGCTGCGCGATGCGGGAAATCAGATTCGGAAGAACAGCGTCGCCGGAATCATCAGCAGTGGGCGCGACCGAGGCGGTAACTTCCGCCGTCTCCTCACTCGCAGTGACGACAGCTCGTTCCCTAAAGATTTGGGGCGTTTCCATGCGCCTCTCGCTCCGTTTGCGGCTACGTAAGTCTGAATCAAATCCGAGCACTGCGCCCCGGAGGCCGCACTTTCTCATACTACGCCGGCTATCAACATACGGATGCAAGAATCAATGCAAGGCAAAGCGTCGTTGTCAATTTCCGTCGAACTTGGCTGATTTGCACGCCGTTAGGAACTGGATGTCGAGGAGATGCCGAACCAGGTCCAGTCGGCTTGCGATATCTAAGTGCTCAGGCAAATCCTCGGGCTTGAATCGCCCCAACCGGCACATGGCCCCGAGCGTGCGCGCGACAGGTTCGGTGAGTTGATACCGGGTGCCGTTAAAGTCCAGTAGCCGTCTATCTTGGTCCTCAAGCAGGGTGTAACGATCTTCTGTCGGCGTCTGGAACGCCGATGTTGGATCGATGACCGTCACGTCGGCTCGAAATGCGGCTGCGCGATTCGGGTGCGCGCCTCGCACCCGTGCGATGAATGAGTCGATTAATCGATCGGTGTTCATTTTGGCGGGCAGTGTATCGAGGGACGCAAGCATTCTCTCCCGGAGCACCGATCTAAATTCGCTGCGGCTTGCGAATCCAGGCGGCAACGCCCGGCGCGTGTCCTCATCGTCGATGGCCGAACTCAACATCTCCTTGATGAGATCCGCCCAGGTATACACCGTGACGCCGATGGTAAGGTGTGCTGAGTAGCTCTCGGCCGTGGTCGTGGAATGCAGGATACCTCGCGGTAGATACAGCATGTCTCCGGCATTGAGTTCGATTTCGGTCATGGGCGCCTGGCCGGTGAAGAATTCCGGCCTGAAAAGCTGAGTGCGATGCGGCAGTGTTATAACCGGCTCATAGAGCTGCCAGCACTTGCTCCCCGCGATCTGCAGTACGAAAACTTCATGGACGTCGTAATGGGGAGTGAACCCCTTGGCGTTTCCGGGGGTGATGTACACGTTGGCATGCGCGGCGTGATCCAACGTAGACTGCAGGTGATCGCACAATGATCCGATGGCTTTCCACGTCCGATGGATCGCGGGCAGAGCTACGGTCGCGCCGCGACGGTACTCCTCGAAAATCTTATTGATATCTGGCACGCCCATGAAATTTTCATCGCCGTGCTTGACGTTGCGGGTATATGCCTCCGGTGCATAGTAATTGCCCCCCTTCGCGAGTCGTATCGCCGGGTAACGCGCGTCGGAACTCGAAATGATGTTTTCAAGATCCGCTGCCGTGATCAATGACTCGTAATATCGCGGCTGCTCCCGTTTGACGAACAGATGACGCTGTTCCCAGAAGTCTGAAAAAAACGCGCCGGGCTCGTAAGGAGCCACAAGGCTGGCGAGATCGAAATTCATTTGACGCATTTGATCTGGGGCTCCTGTGGCGACATCCATTAAAGCATACAAGAATGCGTAGCTGATGCGGCTGTCATCGTGCCAAACGAAAACAAGGCGGCTGGCGCATCCGGAGCGCTGTGGCGCGCGTAATACGGGTAAGACAATTGTGAAATACTTCTTATCGCCATACGCCGAAAGAAGTTTCATGGTCGCCGGCTTGCGGCACGACCCTCGGTGACGTTGTCTTGGCCGGCCCAATCGGGCGTTTGATTATGGGAATTTCAATACAAAGGTTGCAAATCGATGAGTACAGACCATACGACGGGAGCCATCTTCAGCACACTGCTGATGGGCATTGCTTGCTCCCCGGCTCACGCGGACGCGGATGCGGGCTCGTTGCAGGAGATTACGGTCACCGCGGAGCGCCTCGACCTTCTCGGAACGGCGCAAACCGCGAGCGAGGGCGTCGTGACCGACGAGGAACTCCAGCTTTTGCCGGCCTATCGGCCAGGTCAATTGCTCGAAACCGTGCCGGGTCTCATCGTCACCTTGCACAGCGGCGAGGGTAAGGCGAACCAGTACCTGATGCGAGGTTACAACCTGGATCATGGGACGGACCTCGAAACCTACGTCGACGGCATGCCCATCAATCAACCCACGCATGCGCATGGCCAGGGCTACACCGACATGAACTTCATGATTCCGGAACTGGCAGATGGACTGACCTACACCAAGGGGACGTATTACGCCAATGTGGGCGACTTCGGCGCGGTGGGTTCCGTGAGGGTGAGTTATCGGGACGTGATTCCGGATCAGGTAACCGCCACCGTCGGTATGTACGGCTTTCAGCGCATTTTGACCACGGGAACGGCCGAGCTCGGCGAAGGTCACCTGCTCGCCGCCGTTGAAGTACAGCACTACGACGGTCACTTCGAGACGCCGGACGATCAGCGCAAGGAAAACTTCGTCCTGCGCTACAGCGAGGGGGATGAGAAGAATGGCTATTCACTGACCGGGATGGTGTATCACGGCCTGTGGACCAATACCACGGACATTCCGCTGCGCGCCATCGCGGAGGGCTTGGTTCCGAATCGATTCGGGACCCTTGATCCGACGGATGGCGGCCGGGCATGGCGCGCCAGCTTGTCCTTCGACGGTCACGACACGTTGGGCGCGGGGCAACTGACCACCAGCGCGTTCTTCATCGATAACCAACTGCATCTCTACAATAATTTTACGCATTATCTGGCCGATCCCGTTTTTGGCGACCAGGAAGACCAGATCGAGAATCGTAAGGCCATGGGCGGCCAGGCGAACTACACGCTGCAGGTGCCTTTGGGTTCAATCCCAAATGAGGTGTCGGTCGGTCTGTTGACGCGTTACGACCTGCTGCACGTCGGTCGCGATCCGAGCGACGATCGGATCACCGTGCCTGCGGAGGATAGTCCGCCGTCTTTCACCAATGACGACCGAGTATGGTTGTTCTCCGGCGCCGCCTACTTCCAGGACATCACACATTGGACATCGAACTTTCGCAGCGTCCTCGGCTTTCGCGAGGACTACCAGCACGGTACCGACATCGACTATGAGGCGGCCTTGCACGAGACAGCCGGCTATTCCAATAGCGGCACGGCACAACAGCAGCTCCCCCAGCCCAAGGGCAGCCTGATCTACCAGGCGACGGATACGCTCGAGTTCTACGCAAGCGCCGGCCGCGGATTTCATAGCGCGGACCTGCGCGGCGTAAACCAGGATGTGAGCGTCGACTTGGGCTTGCCGCATACCCAGCTGTTGTCGAAACAAGAGGGGCAGGAAATCGGAGTCCGCGCTACGCCGGCACCCAACTTCACCCTGACGTTCGCGCTGTTCAACCTCTGGCAACAATCCGAGACCATCATCGATCCGGACGTGGGGGCGGACTCGGCCGGGCCGCCGAGCCGGCGCTACGGGTTCGAGATCAACACCACGTATAAAATCAACCAATACCTGGAATTTTACGGCAGCGTTTCAGGCGACCATACGCGATTCACTCATCCGTTGGACGACGGTACCGGGCATGCAGGGGATTACATCACTGACGCGCCGGTCGCCACCGGCTCGCTCGCGCTGTACCTGACCGATCTCGGGCCGTGGAGCGGGGGCTTGAGCTATCGCTATCTTGGCAACTATCCGCTCTCCTCCGGTCCGTGCAATAACGCCGCTGCAGCGCATGATTTTCCTGGAGTGGCAACGTCCTGCGCCAATGCGCCTACCGCTCTGGGTCAAGTCAATGGCAAGGGGTTCGGGGAAACGAACCTCGATGTGCACTATGCGTTTCGCGACAAATGGAGTGCCTCGATGGGCATTTACAATCTGTTCAACGTGCACGCGGCAGCAGCGGAATTCTGGTACGTCGATCGACTCCAGAATGAGATTGCGACCTACCCCGATGGCCGCGCCGACATTCATGAACACCCGCTCGAACCGATCATGGTCCGGTTGACACTGGCAAAGCAGTTTTGACCTCGCAGTTCACATGTGCTTACGCTGTGCACTCTCTAAAGTGACGACGCGCGCGAGGCATCAAGAAAAGCAGATACGGATGATTCCAAAAGCCCATGACGGCGGGACTCATCTCGTGGGGGCGGAGAAAAGCAGGGATTGAGCGGGCCCAAGTCTGACCAAGGTGTCGAGCGTCGGCCATAGCAGTTGATGAAGCACGCGGACAGTAAAGTCCGTGCTTGCGCTGCTGTACCGGAGCAGCCTGCTGAGCGGCACGGTCGGACCGGTCGCGGTCACGGTGGCGAGGAAGGTCTGAGTAGTCGGTCGATCGCGAAGCGCCCCGCGCCCGCGATGGCAAGCCAGAGGAAAAGAGCAAGGTATTCCGTCTCGTCGAAGCCCAGCAAGGTCTCGAGCGAGTCGACCTCGCTCCACTTGGCCGAGACGATGGCGACAATCATGGTCACTCCCAGCGCTCCCGCTGAAATTCGCGTCAACAGGCCGAGCAACAGAAACGCGCCGCCAAAAAACTCGACCCCTGAGACAAAAGGTGCGAGGACATGCGGGGCTGGGATGTGCCAACCGGCGAAATTCTCGACAATCGCTGGCAAATGGTTGAGCTTGCCCCACCCGCTCCACAAAAAGACCCAGCCGACGACAATTCGCGCGAACAGCGGCGCCCACCCGTCGAGATGCCTGGCAACCCGCTCCGGCCAACCAATCAGTCCGTCAATTACTGCCTTCATGCTTACCACCCTTGCGCACCCACGCCGCTGTATTGACAGGAACGATCTTGAAACCGAGAAATTCGTAAACCAAGACCGGACACACACTCGTTTTATTGCCAATGAATCATCGAACGCAATGTCATGCCGCGTATCGATGACCATGCGTCGCTTTGGCGACTTCCTCGGTGCCAAGTGCCTCGAAGTTCAGAGGCGTCTCATTGACGTCGAACACGAGAACGGGGAGCTTCGGGATGATCCGTCTCCTTTTCCGGGCTCCTACTATAAGCAGCTATCGATTGAAGTGAGCAGCCCGTCCTGAACCCAGGAGGCAAGAAAGCCTCCCGCCACTTCCGAGGCCTCGGAAGTCCTGGCCGCTTCGATGGCCGTACATATGCTCGCGAACGTTGCCCCTTCGGCGGCCATCAGCAGCGCCTCATGCTCCAGTGGATCAATGGTGCGAAAATTCGGGGAAAATCCAGCCCGCCAGACGCGAAGCGCAGAAGTTGCGGCCAGCCTTCGCATCGCGGGTGGCGTCTGACCTTCCGCTATCGCGGCCCAAATCGCCGCACAGTTGGTCACTACTGGTCTCATACGTAATGTCGGCACGATAGACAATACGGCACTATTCCAGTTCACCCCCGACAGATCGTGGGCTTTCAGAGACTTCGCGTTCGGGCCTTCAAAGGCTCGGTGTAACGACCAGTCGAGCCAAGCGAGCTCAGCGATTTCGGGATCGTTTGGGTAAATATCCGCCAAAGTGCAATCGAAGCCATTTCCGTACTCTGCGAGTGTCCAGTTGTGTGGCGGATGCAGCTCAATGTGTCTTTGGGCCGCGGTCTCGAAGCCGCTATCACCGACCCACGCCCGCACACGTTCAAATGTATCGCGCAAACAATCCATGAGCCGCATGCGGTAAGCATCGTAATAAACGGCGAGACGGGTTGCGGCATCGCCGCGAATCTCCCTAGCAATATGCTCAGAGCCACGAAGCAGGTGCTCGCGCATGTTGCGCTGGAGAGCAAGGAGGTTCATGCGGCGTGCCGCCTCGTAGCGACGAGTGCTCTTGCAACATCGAGCTCTGTCAGGAGCTCGGCGAGTGGCGGAATCTCGTCGTCGCGCTCTATCATGATGGCTGCCTCGCTCAAGAGGTTGCAGGCCTCCCGGTAAAGCGACCAGACGGGATCGGGAACGGCATGGTCGTGCGTATCGATGAGCAGGCCACGCTTGTTATCGCTATGGCCGGCCAGGTGAATCTGGCGAATGCGGTCCGAGGGCAGTCCCGCGAGGTAGACGAGAGGATCGAAATTGTTATTGCGAGCGCTGACATAGACATTATTCACGTCAAGCAAGAGATAACAGCCCGTTCGTTGACACACCTCGGATAGGAATGTCCATTCGGCAAGAACATCATCGGAAAACTGCAGGTAGGTTGAAGGGTTTTCGAGCAGCAATGGGCGCTCGAGGACATCTTGCGCGAGGCGAACGTTGGCGCATACGACCCGCAGCGCATCCTCGGTATACGGAAGCGGCAACAGATCGTGGGAGTTGAATCCTTCGAGTCCGGTCCAGCACAGATGGTCCGACACCCATAGCGGTTGTACGCGATCGACGAGCGCCTTCAGGCGAATGAGATAGTCGAGCTTTATCCCGTCGGCTGAGCCTATCGACATGGATACGCCGTGCAAAGCGACGGGGTATCGCTCACGGACCTCCGCGAGCACGTTCAACGGCTTTCCTCCTTTGACCATGAAATTCTCGGAGATCACCTCGACAAAGTCCACCGGTACCTGACCGGTCAAGAAGTCCGGATAGTGGGGCGGCCGAAGTCCCAATCCAAAACCCTGGAACACGGCGAGGGAAGCTTGCGACATGGACTATCTCCGCTCAGCGGCCGAGACGGGCTATAGCCAGCCCTGGGCGAGCGTGAGGTGAGCCTTTTGACCAAACATCGATGTTCTCCTAAATACTAAGTTGCACAGTGTCGTTAGCTCGAGTCGTTCGATGCGCAGCACCGGTCGGTTACAAAGCACAGTCGATAGACCGGTAGTTGCATCCATTTATTGCGTCCGCGTGATCGACATTGTCTCCCGCAGAATCACGCACTCGCCGAGCTGGGTGCGGCGCGCGAGCACGTTCGATGGTTCCAAGGAAATAAAGTGAGTGTGTGTTCGGTCTTGGTCCATGAACTTCTCGCTTTCAAGAGAACTCCCGTCAATTCCGCGGCGGGGTGCGCGGGGGTGGTGAACATGATGCAACTCGACCAGATATCCAGATGGCAATCCTATCTGCGAATGCTCGCCGCGGGGATCGGACCTGCCGAAGAGTCCGTACAATCGTGGATTCCGCGCAATGAGGTTTCCGACGCGGGCCATGCGTTCGCCGACGGCGGCGCTCATCGCGGGCGCGGGGCGCTTCGCGATCGACCGACTCCTCCGACCTTCTTCGCCACCGCGAGAGGGGTACCGAAATAATCGGTACGTCTGCGCGGTCTTTCCACACGAGATGAGTCCGTCTTGTTCTTCCGTTCACTCATAAGGAGTTTTCACATGTCCATGTCCAATTCTGTTTCCGGCGCTGCCATTGCCACGGCTGCCGCACTGTTATTCAGCGTTGGTTCATTCACCATCGCTTCCGCCGATGAGGCAAAGGTGCATTGTGACGGTGTCAATGCATGCAAGGGTCAGTCATCCTGCAAGTCGACGACGAACTCTTGCAAAGGCCAAAACTCCTGCAAAGGCCAGGGCTTCAAAGAGATGACCAAAAAGGATTGCGACGCAGCCAAGGCCGCGCAGAAGTAAACGATCCGTCAGGGGCCTCATGCTGGTTTCAGGCCTGCATTGAGGTCCCTGGGATTTCGCGGTTGCAAGGGCGTTTCGTCATTCATCGACCTTACCCGCTGAGTCGGAGACGCGAGCGAAATGCGCCAACCCGGTCGCCTGACGCGGCTGAGGATGCCGAGCGCGATAAGCGAATCACGCTCGTTAAGGCCTTCGAACGTCAATATGGCGACGTGCGAACATGGCATCTAGGATTAGTAATCCGGGGTGCGATATCGGATGCCATGCACCTCGCTCGGAGAATATCCGGCAGTTCCTGCCATAGCTTCCTTCAAGGTTACCAAGGCGCGCCGCAGATCGGATTTAATCGTACCCAATGGCCTGCCTGTTGCATTGGCTATTTCCTGATGCGACAGACCGCGGAAAAACGACAACCCGAGAAGCCGCCGCCTTCGTGGCGACAGCATTTTCAGCGCGGCGTGCAGATCGCTTTTCGCTTGTAGCCGCATCAGTATCTGATCGGACCCGGGCGCCGGTGCCATGACCGATTCCGCGAGTTGGCGATTTTCTCGGTCATCGAACGATAGCGTGTGACGACGGCTTCGCAGGCGGTCGATCGCCCGGTAACGGGCAATGCTACAGAGCCAGAAAATGATTGATCCGCGCGTTCCATCGTACATTAGCCGCTGCTTCCACACATGCCAGTACGCATCGCTGACGACCTCCTGAGCATCTTCCACAGACTTCAAGTAAGTCCTTGCCACCCGGAACACCTCATCGATCGTACAATCATATAGCTCGGCGAGCGCCGCTTGTTTGCCGGCGAAAAGACCATCGATCAATCGGGGGACCGATTCGCTCAATCGAGGTTTTCTAGCGGATCTCGCCGACTTCTTCATAATCGCCCGTCGCGTGGCTGCGGATGCAGAGCGTCCGGCGGCGGACGCTGCGTACATAAGAACGACGCGCTCCTACACTTACGCTTGAGCACCTAGAACGGATTCCAAGACGAGCTTGCGCGATGCAGAGCCTCGTGCCTCAAGCAAGACCCCTTTTGATAAAAATCTTCACACTGAAACACCTCATCTAGACATCCAGCTTCCGTTCAGGCTGACCCGAGGAGACACTCAGAGCGGAAGCTGGATGTGGGAGTTATCGGGCGACAACACTGCGGTGGCGACGCTCTCGCCGGATCGCATTACCATGATCCCGCGATGTGATGGATCGACGTCGAAGAACAATTCGTAGTCCAACGAAAGGTGCGTCGATGCGGGATCGCAGACAATGGTAAAGAACAACGCGGCGTACGCACCATCGGCGTGGTAATCGACCATTTGACGACCAGGCTCCAGCAGACACGCACTGCGCCCGCCGGCGAAATGAATGAAACGGTAAGCGTACTGCGCAATGGCATTCCGATGCGCGCGCAACTCGTGCCACGAAATGTCACCGTCACCGTTGTCATCAATACGCAGCACAAAGTCGAGATCACGCAAGGCCACGTCCCACTGGGCCCGCACGATTGTCTTCTCGCCGTTGCGTTCGCTCCTCTTCTTCACCGTCAGGGTCAAGAAGGCATCGCTTGCCGAATGCGCATTGGAGTGGGCTCCGACCAGCATTCCCACTGAGACGGCGACGATGTTTCGCATGAGCCGGCGGCACGCGTTCATGACGATCTCCCCCTGGAACTCTCGATCCGTGCCAGTTCGCGGACTAGGGAATCAACAACCGGATCCTGCAGCTTCGTTTGACGCAAGAACGCCAAGACGGGAGTGGCGGCCTGAGGATCTTGAGCTGCGAGTGCTGCCTCGAGAAAGACTCGCGCATCCCATGGGCCCCGCTGCACCTGCCAGTTGCGCGACGCCAGCGTGAGTGCGGCCTGTGGATCATGCTTCAAATACAGAGCGAAGCGCACTTGTTCTCGTCCGAAGTAATCGCTGCCGCGCTGGGCAAGCGCCTCAAAACGCGCCCCCATGCTCCATGTGTATAGAGGAAGATCGGGACTGCGCAGCGCCGCTTTTGCAAGAGCCAAGCGCAGAAACGCAGTGTCGGATTGAACGCTGTTCTGCAGCAGCGGCAGCACTTCGTCAGGGCGGTTGCGATCGAGTAGAAAGTCCGCGTACGCAATCAACAAGAAATTGTCTTTCGGCGTCAGTGCAAGTGCTTTCCGATAATGTACTTCGGCTTGCTCCCAATCACCAAGCCGCTCGCAGGTTTCCGCGAGGAGTCCTTGCACCCAACTCACGAAGGTAGACGGCTGCCCATCCGCAGTGGATTCGATTTGAGTTAGCAAAGTTTTACTCTGTTCGGCATGCCCGAGATAAGATCGCAGGTTACTTGTGCATACCAAGCCGATCGTAAGACCCCCGGTGACCGCCACCTTAGAACATTCACTTGCGGCGACTTCATAATCGCCCTGCACCATATCGACTGTCGCCAGGGTCAACCAGCCTTGTGCATTGTTGGGATCCTTGGCGAGCGCCTTTTTGAGTAGCTGACGAGACTCGTCAAACTGGTGGCGAAACTGCAGAATCGTGGCCTCGTCAACGATGACTTCTGCTGGTGGAGATGGCTGCTTCAGCCATGGCCGTAGCACAGCCTCGGCGTAGCCCATATAGTGAGCATCGCCGACTTGGCGCCCGAATTCGATGTAGGCTCGCGCCAGCTGGTGCGCGATGCGCAAGTTGGAGACATCACGGTAAAGTTGGTCGCGCAACAATTTCATCCGGAGAACATCTGGGTCAGACGCGGCTGGCACCTGCTGCAATAACTCGTCATCGACCGTCGGCGTGTAAGGAGCCCGATAGGGTGGTAGCGGTGCCGATGCTGCCGGTACCGTGGTCATTCCCGCAAGAACAACGGGCACGACGGCGCACGAGCACCAAAGAAAGAGCATCGCAGAACGGGAAAATTGGGGAAACATCAGGAGCAATTGTGTCTCCAAACGGTGGCTGCGCTGGTAGGCCCTTTTAAGTTCGGGACCTGATTTGCGCGGACCCGCAGTGCGCGGCTAGACACCACAAATCGGGCGGGGAAGACGGCCCCGCGGTATGCGGGGCCGTCCGATGCCAATGTCACTGAACGTCTACATTGATTGGCGAGCTTGTCTCGTCACCAACGGGAACGACCGCGACTGCTCCGTTATCCACCTGAAATGGCTCGGCCGTTTCGGATGTTTCCGTTTGAACGATGGCAAGCACCGCGG
>Ga0116229_10006681_pt1 | contig 18476 bp, 12 predicted proteins | sample S1TSphgellanicum_3_FD_87313 | JGI IMG/M metagenome (GOLD analysis project Ga0116229, IMG submission 87313) | Host-associated microbial communities from peat moss isolated from Minnesota, USA - S1T2_Fc - Sphagnum magellanicum MG | ecosystem: Host-associated > Plants > Peat moss > Unclassified... | reverse complement strand
TAGCGCACTGCACCTCAGTGGCCTCAATGCAATGGGATGGCAGAGCGCATGATTAAGACCATCAAGCATGGCATCACTGTTCTTGCTGCAACACCAGGCAATATGGATTGTTGGGACGACCATCTAGCTAAGATTCTGTTTGGGTACTGATGTGGGATCCAAGCTAGTATAAGGTTTTCACCCTTCATAATCCTAACTGGTCGCACACCATGTCTCAGGGCAGAAAATTACCTGCACGCCTTGACTACTGAGATTGATGTTAGTGCAGAGGTGGAGGTGGCTGTAGCACAATTTTTACAGAAAATGGAGCTCATTACAAGCATCCACGAAAACGTTTTGCTCAATGTGGAGCAAGCACAGAAGCAGCAAAGGAAGACTTATGCCACCCGGAAAGGTAAGCATCTATTTGAGGGTCTGGTTGTAGGGGTGACGATGGTGAAGATGAAGAAACCAGGAAAGAGAAAAACTTTATCTGCAAACTAGGAGGGTCCATATCAGTTCGTCGAGCATGCTGATGGGAAGGGAAACTTTGACTTTGAAGAGGGCAGTCGACTATGCATTGTCTAAGATGCTGATGGACATCAGTGGGAAAGGTCTCGTCAAGATCTTCAGATCTATCACATTCCACCAGACTAAGTGGGGCTGAGGGACTCAGCTTTTCAAAAATGAAGGGGTTACATATGTAACACGAAATTAAGTCGCCATGCCAGTGTGAACACTTCTTAATCTTGGAAGTTAAGTTTGCTTTATTAGCCATTTCTTTTTGTGGCGGCTATCTTTCCATTACTACTGCATGGAAGTGCATGGGAAATCTTTCTCTAGGTGTGTGTGAGATGTTGTATAGGAAAGAATGAATGGCGGCTGCTACTGAATGAGCATGGAGGCTGATCACGCGTGGTAGAGGCGGCGCCGAATTATGGTGAGGAATGGAGCTACAATTATGAGCTAAGGCGGTTTGGAGGTGCTGAAGAGATGAGCTATGGAGGGGGGTCCTTAATTTTTCTGCAGAATAGCCAGTAGAGGAGAGGAACACTGACTGTGGTTGAGGAGTTTAGAAGATGTATAGGCAGTAAAGGAGATCTGCTAATTGCCAACATTTTTGGTTGGTTACTGATTTTTTTTCCGCTACGCCAGTAGCTCGGCCAAGGAATTGCATTTCGTTTTCATGTGGCATTGTCTGAAAGAAGAATAGAATGAGATCCAAAGCCAAAGATCTGTTGAATGTGTTAGCATGGAAGCCCATGAGCACAAGCTGTGTGTGTGAGCAAAAGTTTGTAGGGTGTTTGTAGGTGAATGCTCATGACTAGGAAGGAAAGATCAGAAGTGTAGTCAGAACCCCAAGAACTGTAGATAGTGTATAGATCCAGTAGGCAGCAGGGTGTTTGTTTAAATTAAGCACTCTCCTTTTTGGTTACACAGGCTGGTATGCAAATTTCAAAGGATACAATGTACCAAGACAAGGCTAGTATGTTCAAAAGTTTATACCAGACCAACACTTGTAAACTAGGCACGATAATTCCCCGGACTTTGGGTGTCCAAGACAAGTTGTAAATCATTGGAGGGAGTAAAAACTTGGGTCCTACATGCATGTCTAGCTTCCACCTAGATATTTTTGAGACCGCCATTTCAACACATGTCTGTTGAATAATTAATTAATTAAATTTGAAAAATTCATCTCAACAAAGAGAATATTCCTAAATATTTATTATTTTCCTTCACAATTTTTAAAAAAATTTGAAAGAAATAAAATTTAAAAATTCAACATTTCTGAAAATAATGTAATTAATGTCGAATTGGCCAAGGTACTAGGGTATCTCATTCGAGGAAGTTGAACTTGGGTCTTACATGCATATCTAATTCAGACTCAATATTTTTGAAACCATGCAATTTCCTGGGTCATAGGTTTAAAAGGTTTCGAATGACCCCACGGAAACCCTAAAGTCGTGGGGGTGAGAGGTCAAGAAGCTTTCTCCCAACCACCTCAGTGGGTCAAGGATTTTTTGATCCATTTTCTTGCAGCTTTGGGTCACTTCACAAAAGGCTAGGTTACAGATTTCTTGTGTTGATTTCTTGCAAATTGGGTTATCTGAATCTTCATATCCTATTGCAAAAATGATTTCTATCATTTTCTTATTGATATCTTGGTGAACACCCACTCACTCACTTACTTACTGATGATTTGAGAACACCCACCCCAAGATATAATATTCATCTTTTCTTCTACTTTTTGGTTTGATGGGTTTGGGTTGTCAATCCCCCCCTTGAGTTTTATTAATAAGAAATTGTGCACAACCATTTGAAGTGTGTTTCACAAGCATTCCAAGGAGTCGGTAAGACCAACAATTGGATTGTTTAACATGTGTTTAATGATGAGTAAGACTAACAAGCACCATACATTCAGCCTTAGTGCTTTGCTTCCATCCTACCACTTGAAGGTCGGCCTTTTCCTTTTCTTATGTGTTGTCAGTGATGATGCTTTGATGCCTTATTAGTATACAATGCAAATAAGGGGACTAACTCCTTCCCTTGCAAACGACACATAATAACCCAACAATGTACCAACAATCTGTATTCAGCAAAGCATTCGGAGTGGACCCATGAAACAATCGGTAAGGACTTTCAAACACTTGGGAGCATGTGAAGGTACAACAACAAGGAAGGGAAGTCATAGGCCTCACTTTAGATGGGGTCCACTGTCCAAATTCCTAGGAACCAATTTGGACTCATTTGAAGAAAATTGAGTCCTTGAGTTGGACCCTAAGCTTGCATCTTGGTTCTTCAAATCATCGAGCTCTCTCTTTTCTTTACACAACACCAGAACCCTGAGTTTGGTCATACACAGGGCGAGATTTTGAAAAAAAACCTGCAAAAAAGTACATTAGCATTCAACGGGGGATGAAACTCAGAAAAACCCATCAATTTTGGTAGTAAACTGAGTTTCATCCTGTCTTTCCTTTTTCACGAGCGCCTCCACTGCTACTACATATATGTACAACTACTATAATTAGTCTCGAACCTTGTGCATTAAATGCTGAGTGTCAGCATTTCATACTGAGATTTATTAAAAATATCTTTTTACTTTGCGGACACCACTCAAAGAGGGGACAGGGGGGTGAAAGGAGGCCCAAAGATAGGGGTGAAGACAGGGTTACTTTATCGATAACTCTATTATGGTTGTACAATTGGTACGCTTGGAAAGCCCTCAATGAATTTGTAATCTTTAGTCTTCGAGTGTAGGAGTCATTGAATATTGTATAATTTTTGTCGATGAAAATTCAGAACTAAAAATATTAAGGAAATTGGGGCAAGCTTTTGCTATTGTAAGAAAGCCCTTCATGAGTGGGTGGAAAATTATTTTCAATGTTCAGAGGAGAAAGGTGGGGGGGGGTATTTGGGTTGTGTGTTAGGCTGAATTGTTTCTTCCAGGCCAATAGGATTGCTGGATTTGTTAGTCTGCATTTGTTTTTGTAATTGAAAGTGAGGACTCAGGACTGGCTATTTAGGCCTTTTTTAGAGACTAATTTATTATGCCAAAAGCTGCCCCAATGGCCAAATCGGCTGCTGGATTCAGCCCCTGACACTGAGGCGGAATTTCGTGAAAAATATTCAGGATTCCTGCCTATAATGTCAAAGAGCAGGGCAGCTAGGGCAGATTCCGGCTCCTACCGACACAGCTGTTCGGAGCTGGAATCTGCCCTAGCTAACCAACCCCGCTCTCTAGACTTGAATGTTGGGTTTTTGTGGGTTTTTTAGGGACAGCGCCACTTTCATAAGGGCTGCCCGAATTAATTAAACTCCTTTCTTACCCCCCTAATTATTTAATTAAACTCATTTCGTACCCCCTAATTTGGCACTTTAAGCCCTAATGATGATGAGGAATAAAATCATCCATCCACTGTGGCTTGGTCACTAATCACCCCCTCATTTAGTAATTAAACTCATTTCTTACTCCCTAATTTGGCACTTTCAGCTCTAATGATGATGAGGAATAATTCATCCAATCCACTGTGGCTTGGTCACTAATCACCCCCTCATTTAGTAATTAAACTCATGTTTTAACCCCTAATTGGGCACTTTTAGCCCTAATAATTTTGAAGAATGAATCATCCGTCAACTGCGGCTTGGTCACTAATCATCCCGTCATTAATTAATTAAGCTTAAACTGCTAATCACAAGGCGCTGGTGTATAATTAGCTACCTCTCCCGCCACCGCGTTCGTTTCCCTCTATTGTTTAGAACTGGCGACGAACTCTCGTGCGTTCTTCCCCATTTGCTTTGCTTTGCTTTGCTTTGCTTTGCTTTGCGCTTCGTCTGTAGCTGTTGCGCGACAAGATTGTTGCAAAAATTTGTCTAGCTTTTTCCTGTTGTCGTCAATTAACAATGTCTTTGAGTATTTTGTGTTCAATTGTTTCGGCTTGCAAGTAATTTCCAAGTGTTGTGAATTCCGCGTTCAAACGTAATTCCATTTCTTGGAAAAACTAGCTTTCATGAAGGCATCAGAGAGAGGAGGACAGGTTTAAAATTGTTTAACAATCGCTTGCTTGTTTGGATATCAGCAGCTAGCTGTAAGGATCTCAATCTTTCGTAAACAGAAATACGTATACTCAAGGATCTCGATCTTTGGAATTCCTGAAGAGAAATATATACTTAAGGATCCCGATCTTTGGAATTCTCGAAGAGAAAATTTCTCGAGGTTCTCGATCTCTGGAATTCCTGAAGAACAAAAAAAAATTCTCTAGGATCTAGATCTTTGCAATTTCTGGAGAGAAATTGACTGGTGTTTGTTCTACGAGAAGTTGCCACAGGTTTTGGAGCTTGCTTGCTTGCTTGCTTTCATCGGCTGTGCGTGGATTCAGAATATAGTTCCGGGGATCAAGAAAGTAGCAGATTCTAACGAGTCTTATTATCATGGCACGATTGTACGAGGAGGGATTAATAGATCATGTGCTGCAATGGTCCATAGGAGACGTCAGCACAGAAAATCTTTTCGTCAACCAGGTGAGACAATCGATCTTCATTATCGAATGTCCATTGTCTTCTCGTGAATTGCCACGATTGCAGTAGATCCAGAATTTCACGCATGCGAGAGTTTCTGTGCAGTTTGGACCCCAATTGTGTCTCTGCTTCTTCGGTTGATGTTTTACGGTCAGTAGGTTTACTCATGCAGCGACGATTTCTCTCTGATTTTTGCACACACAGAGAGAGAGAGAGAGAGAGAGAGATCCTCGCTGCAAAAATCAGAGAGAAATCCTCGTTTGCAGGATCGAGAAATCCTGGCTGCAGGATCTCTGAAAGTAGTGCTTCCATGGTTCCTGATCTCTTCCGATAGCAGCATTCTTGAGCAGGATTCTGCAAAGTATCAGAACTGAAAAATAATGAGCTCTGTCTGAATGATCAGAATTCCGCCGAGAACTAGATTTCAACTCTGTGTTGCACGCAAGCACCGGAAGAGAAGAGATAGGTTTGCGGGCTCTCTTGCGATCTAGCAGAAGAGTACATCAGATTGCATCAGGATTTGCGATTTTCATATAATTCTCTTGTATCAATTCGGAGCTTGATGATCAGGTGAGAAGCATTCCTGAGAAGTTCTCGTCAGTAAACGAGTATAGAAGCGCGTTCCGGATGCCTGTGCTGGAGGAGGTCCGAGCTCAAATCCAGCAAGCCTTACAAAAGACCATGGCCTCCTCTTCTCCTTCTTCCAGGGTCTTCTCGCCTGTGCGTATTACCAAGGTGAAGGGGACGAAGAACAAGAAGAAGACGACGATGAAGAGAAACATCTGCATTCGCCTCTTGGCAAAAGATCGCGTCACGCACAAGTTTCCAGTCCCATGCCGCGCAGATCTCATGCTTTTATGCAGCGGCCGCATTCCCGAATGGGATCCTAACAACGAGAAGTTTCTCGCAGAGCCTGGCAGCAATGCGACTGCGAAAGGAAGATGCGGATGTTCCTTTGCCCTTGCCTTTGTGACTTTTGGACGCTTGTCGCCTACTATAGCAGCGAATGTTTACGCACAGAATGACGGGAGTCTCCTTTGTAAGCTCCAGGACTCCGAATGTCCGTGGTTTGGAGTGCTGTTGAATATCAATCTCACGCCTGTCTTGCGGATATGGAACGCATTGCATCGGCCTTTGGTAGCGCAGAAAATTGCACCCTGTCAGCCTTCTTTGATGCAAGAGCTCCTTGAGATCCAATCTCAGGTAAGAAACAAAGAACTCGCTGCTACAACATGTCCATATCGCAATGATGCTTGGATGTTTTCATGGCTGTGGGGGCCTACACTGTTTGTGGGAACATCTCCTCTTTTATTCCAAGAAGACCTGTTCTGCTCTCTTGCAGGCCGATCCTCTGTTGGTGAAGAGTGCAACTGATGTGTTTGGCCACGCGGGAGCTAAACATGCAAGTCTGGGTAAGGCCATTGAGAGCTACTGTGAAGCTCGGAAGCTGAATGAATCACAGGTTCTGTGTCTCAGCAGTACTGTTTCAAGTCTTTTGAGAAAAGAAAACGAAGCAAAACCCAACGTCAGAATTGTTCAAGGGCCTCCAGGAACAGGAAAGACGACCATGCTTGTAACATTGCTCTCAGTGGTGGGAAGCCTTGGTCTGCCTACCCTCGTAACAGCTCCCACCAACATGGCTGTCCTTGAGGTATGCAAGAGGTTTATGAGCTTAGTAAATACGAGTGATTTGAATGCGGCAATAAAACTTAAGAAATGCCAGGAGAAGCTGCTCTTTGCCCAATTCTGCAAGAGGAAAAGCTTGCTTTTCGAGATGGGCTCAGGAAAGCTGGCTCAGAGGGACCTTTTGCAGAGTGACATGGTTCTAGTGGGAAGCAAGGAAAGGATGCTGAAATTTATGGGAGACTCGGCACCCTCCCTGGAGAAAATTTTCTTGCCTTTCCGGTTGACACGCTTATAAAAGGCTCTGGGAAGTGATGGCTGGCGACACTCTGCTGAGGCTCTTGTTAAGTTTCTTCAAGATGCCCATTCTCATTTTACAACATTTGCAATATGTAATAACACAGCAGGGAACTCAGTAATGCCACTGGAAGATGTCACACAAATCATGCAGAGACCTAAAAACTCTGCAGGAAAGGCATCAGATCTTGAGGGACTGGTTACTGTTGTAGGCCAAAAGGAAGCTTTTGATATTAGTATCCGTAGCTTCTGGAGGTTTGCAAGGCAGACGATCCAGAAGCTCACCATGAAGATGACCCAAAGTTGTCATACTCTCTTGACAGATCTGCCTGCATGTCTCCTGGCATCAGATACCAGACAGGCGATGTTATCAGCAAGAGATCTTGCAAATCACCTTCTACACCTCATTCCTTCAGATTGCCCACAAGATGGGTTAAGCTGGTTTGTTGCCCAGAATTCAAATCCCAGCAGACCAGTGTTGCAGATCCTCAACAACATCACAGAAAAGCTTCAAAATCTCAATCTCAATATTGATGCAGACATCATTAATAATATTTGCAGCAATGATGTGATCAGTTGTCAAAAGAGAAAGTTCCTGGCTGCCAGACAAATTCTGTTGGACACTCTCATAAGGCAGCCTGGATATGATTTGTTCAAAGACTCTGACCAGAAGAAGAAGCGGGCTCGGGTAAGAAACCGCAATTGGTTGAGCTCTCTGTGTTTGAGCAATGCTCGCCTAGTGTTCAGCACAGTGTCTTCAGCTGGTGGGCCTGTTATTGAGGGGACTGCATTTGAGTTTGCCATAGTGGATGAGGCCTCACAGCTGGTGGAAGCAGAGACTTGCATACTGACAGGAATGGCGAGCCTGAAGCAACTGCTCCTTGTGGGTGACCACATGCAGCTTCCTGCTGTTGTCATTAGCCAGGTCTGTTGCATCTTTCGCTTATCATCCATTTCCACAACAACAGTCAATGCAAAGTTCAAAACAATTGCAGTTCAGCTCTACTGTACAACTAACTAAGGTGCTTTAGATGAATACCATGTGTATATTTGCACCAGTTTGGGATTCAATTTACATCACCCCCTGTGTACATGCAAAACTCAACAGCATACTTGTTGCAAAGTTGCCTTCTTAACTGCTTTGGTTTGGGATTCAGGATAATGAGATACTTGACAGTGTGAGTGGAATTGGAAACTGGATTCTGCAGATGACAAAGAAGTGTGGTTATGGGAGGAGTTTGTTTGACCGGCTGCAGGCATCCCAGCATCCTTGTCGGCACCTGTTGAATGTGCAGTACAGAATGCATCCCAGTATCAGTGCCTTTCCTAACTACCAATTCTATAGTGGATTGGTCCAAGATGGTGCCAATGTGTTGGAGGCCTCTTATGGCAGCAGTGCATACCAGGTGGCTTCCAACTTGTTTGGTACATCAGCATTTCTGGATGTGCAGCATGGATATGAAGTTAGGGAGAACAAGAGCTGGAGAAATTATGCCGAAGTCAACATTATCTGTCTACTTATTGCACGGTTGCTTCAAGGTATGCTGATTTCACCAAGTTCTTCACATTAGATGAACTCAAAAGCTTGAATGCCTGAAAAAGGACCATGAGCTGTATGAGGTGTTGGTTTTTGGGGGCTTAAATTTAACCCCAACACACTTTAAACTATGAAGACTATCTGGAATCTGAATTGGTTTTTCAATCTTCTGGGTTTTTCACTATTGTCATGACATGCATCCTGTAATGCATCCAGTGTGGGGTTATCATGCAAGCATCTTTGAACAGCAGTGACAATATGGAAGACATTCTGCACCCAAATGAGGGTTGCATAGAGATAGTAAAGGGCCATAAAATCTGATAATGAATTTGGTTCTTGTAAGCCATGTTGTCAAGCTCTTATTCTACAGGTTGATGAGCAGTTCTGGCTTAGACTAATTGTGAGCATGGTGTTACCAGCTTGTGCAGCAAACAAAATTCCTCATATCAGTGTGGGAGTGATAACACCATACAGTGGGCAAGTTGAGTCTTTGAAGACAGGCGTGGAGAAGTTGAATTCCAGCATGAAAATAGAGGTGAACACTGTGGATGGTTTCCAAGGGAATGAGAAAGATGTCATATTGTTCTCTGCAGTGCGGTCAAACACAGAAGGCCAAATCGGATTTCTAGATGACATTCGTCGCCTGAATGTTGCAATCACAAGGGGAAGGTGAGAAATCACAACCATTTAAAACATACTCAATTGCACAAACAGCAGTTTCCTTTCTAGAAAATAGACCCATTGCTAATTTTTCTTTGTTGAATCCATTTTACTCTTTAAGCACCTTCCTACCTTTGGTCATTTGACATCTTCTGGTTTTGATGTGACAGGAAATGCATGTGGATAGTAGGAAATTCAAGAACTTTGAGTAAGGGAGGGGGAGCGTGGAAGCAACTCATTCAGCATGCAAGACATAGGGGTTGCTTCCACACAGTAGGGTAAGTGCCAGCCATGTTATTGTATTCTTTGTTCTCTCCTTTTTTTTATCTGCCTTGGCCTTTTGCTCCAAAACATTTGGTAGCCATATGGGACAGGGCTGTTTCACCACCTCTGGGTGGTTTCAAACCTGGAGCACATATCTTCTCAGAGTATGAACAGAGCTGGTCAAACTTTCTTGATAGTTGAGGAAGCTGTTGCAGTCGTGCTTTGATCCAGGTTGTGCACTGACGTTGATGATGACACACAGCATTGAACAACAAGAATGCTAGTTGTCTGTTGTAAATTTCCACGTTTTTCAAAGAACCCATCTTCTGAAGCTTCGGGTAACTTGAAATTGACAAGTTGACAATTTGACACAAGAGTTTGACAAGTTTGCAGGAGCAGTGATGTAGTTGGTTGATAATCTCTTCACCACCTGTTTTGAGGTTGTTGTGGAAAGGCAGGCACTACAACAGAAACATGGTTTTTCTTACAGCGGTATGCCTTGGCACATGACACAAGTGTGAGGTAAACTTAGAGGGGTTTCATCCATTTCAATGTAATTTAATACACCTGGAGTTTTATCACAGTTTTAACATCTGTGTAATTACAATTCACATATGTTTTCCTTTGAAATGGATGAATTGCGAAGTTGGATCATGGCCTACTACTACCTAAAGGAAAACCATTGAATTTTAGACCAATTCAAAATGTTATGGTTTCTTTTTTTCTCTTAGTAAAAGAATGTTCATACTAAATTGAGTAACATTTAGCTTGATACATGGCTACTTATCACTGGGTGAAATTTTTTTAAGGTGTACCACACAAGATGAAAAGGGCTTAGTCTTTACTTAGTCTTTATTTCCTTATATTTTGATCCTCATAAAAATTAATGAATCAAAAGTTGTCAAAAATTTCAGAAGGATTATATTTTAAACCATTACAATTTTAGGTTCCATCATAGTCATTCATAAATGTGACTTTACATGGTAAAAAAGGACTAGGTAAAAAAAACAAAAAAGGGTGATGTTGTGACAAGATTTTGGTACACCTTTCAAAATTTGGACCCCAATTACATTCAAGAAAACCATTTAATGTCAAGATATAAAAAGACATGAATTAGTGATGGGGGAGAAAATTTTAACAAATTTGGCAAATGACATGGAATTTAAAAACTAGAATTGAAGTCCAACAAAATGAAGTTTTATAAAACAAAAAATGTTACATGGTAATGAGTGTAAAATCAATGCTCCAATTAGAATGGCTTAGACAATTTACTTTTGATAAAGAATAAGTGGTTTGCAAAATTCCCATAATATGTAATAGGAAGCTCTTTAGGCAACTATGAGCAACATGAACACGGAAGTTAGTGAGAAGGTTTGTTGCCTAAAATCATTAGGCAACTATGAGCAACATGAACACGGAAGTTAGTGGGAAGGTTTGTTGCCTAAAGTCATTACCAGTCTGAAAAGAAGAGTTGAATCAAGTGATGGAATGCCTAGTTTTGGGATCGGAATACAAGTTGGGCCTATGCAAATGCATATAAATATTTTAGATTTCCTTGCTTGTGTGTGTATGCTCCTTGTATGTGCAACTTTGATCACTCATTTCTCCTTCGTCCCAAGCTCAAATGCCCTTTTTTTCCTTCTACCATGCTCATATGAATACATTCTACTTATCTTGAAAATTTTGAATTCAATAAAGAACAAAAATGAGGTCAAATTCTCAAAAAATTGCAAAATCTTATGCTCACATGTTATTACATGAATTACACATTCACCAATGGAAAATTTCCATTTTTGAACCAGATTTCAACCTTTTTAATCAAAGAATTCAGCTTCAAATTGCCTACAACATGGACATGCACAACACATAGCATGGACTAGACTTGAGGGAATCATCACTTTTCACCCTTGTAATTCACTTTGTAGAAGGTGACAAGGACTATATTGAAATGACAAAAATTCTTAGGACTATTAAATTATGAATCTTGTCATTTTGTGAATTCATGATTTCTTCATATGAATTTCGCTTCAAAAGATTTTAAAAAAAATTGTAGCCCTTGAACATACATTTTCAATGCCATATCACACTTTTCAATTGAAGAGGGTAAAAGTGTTTCCTTTTGACTCCCACACACTTTCACTTATGTGAGAATGGGTTTTTCATTCTCTTACATTGCATTGATTGCCAATTGCTTGCTTGACTCAATTTTGCTTTAAAACATACAACTTATTTCATCCCAAAAAAATACATTTTGTTGTCCTTCCCAAGAATTGGTTGCACACCCAAGATAGGATCACAACACCCCAATGGTCTCACATTATGGTGTTAGACAAAGGAAATGATGGAAAGAACACTTGTTGCATCATGCTCTTTGTGTTTTGTAACTTGTTCCTTCTTCACATTCTTTGTGTGCTACAACTCATCATTCTCTTTGAAAAGTTTGTCACCTATAAAAACACTTTGAAATGGCACAAAATTGGAAGCAACAATTGCTTTCGCAATGCCAAGACAACATTGACAAAGGAGATTTGAGGACCTATTTCTTATTGAAACTTAACATCAATTGACATTTGATGTTTTGAAATTTATTAAAATAAAATACAAAAACAAGCATGGGTGATCAAAAAATTTGACAAGAGATAATGAACAAAGAACAATAGGATGGTTTGTGATTATTTTCCACCTTCACTAATGTAAGGTGAACAATTGTTATGGTGTCATTTATAAAATGACATTAATTCACCCTTAGGTTTGTCAAATGGTATTGGTGGAAAAAAACCCTAATGATTGTTGATTTTGCAATGGAATGCAAACCTAGTTCTTTAGCTCCCAAGGTGAAAAAGGTATAACAACTCTAGGATGAAGCTAGATTGATCTTTTAAGTTAAAATCACATCATCGTGTCAATTGCACAAACCATAAAAGGTTCAATTAATATAGTTTATAGCCAAAATAATGCAAACACAAATAAAATGCACATACAAATTCATTAAACACACAAATCAAATGTAACTTTGATTCACTTGACATAATTTTAACCAGTTTTAACAATTGAAACAAGTGTTAATATATTTTTCCTATGTACAAAATATAAACTTGAGTGCTAAAACAAAATTGTACTTGCAAAAATTCATAACAATGCAAAAAATTCTAGATTTTTTTTTTTTCAAAATGAGTAAATTTTTTAGAATTTGAAAACAAAACAATGTGACATAAAACAAGAAAGTTTCTAAGGAGGTTCAAATCCAAATTTTAAAATGATGATCTATAACTAATATAATAGTTGGTATGTACATAGTAATTTATTGGTAATCTAACTCCCTTAACATTACCCCACCCATAAACTAAATTAGGTCCTTAAATCTCAAGCTCAAAGTTAAAGGATAGGTTAAGAATACAAAATAAATACTTTTCATACATAAGAATCCTACAATCCTTAAAGTGAACATCTTGTTGACAGATGTTGCTCCTATGGTTAATGAACATTTTTATAACCTACTTTGAAAAATGTAGTAGCTAGTTTTGTTTGTTGTTGATGCACCTATCATTGTGTTGAATCAAATTTGTGAAGTTCATGCGGCCCTAGTGCCTATTGTTAAATAATTAATGGCACTTCTTACTCCTATAATGTTATTTGATCTACATGTACTTTTGTGATTATGTGTGTTAGACACATCACTTGCATGGGCAAATCTACATGCATTAATTCCTATTGTTGATTTGGACCTATGTCACCATCTCCACCAAATTTGAAATTAGATATCTTCAAGATGCCTTGCTATACATTAATGTATTGAAAAAAATTATTCATTCAAAAATGTAAAAATCAAACAACATGAGACAAAATGAAAGGGGTTGGACATTACTTTCAATTTTTTTCAAAATAAAATACAATCCAATTTGGAATGAATGGAGTAGTTACAATATAGCTTGCATTGGTTTCAAAATGAATAAAAATCAAAGAATATCTAGAATGAATAGAGGAGTTGCATTACCTCCATTCATTTTGTCAATTTCCTCAAAGCATGATGACATGATATAAAGTTATATCATGATCTATAGTAAAATCAACTTTTTAGAAAACATTTTAATGCAAACAACAAAGGTTTGAGCTACCTCATGAGATTATTGATTTGACTATTTACGATTGGTTCAACAACAAGGATATTGTCCACTACCTTTGCACCTTTTACATCCATGTCCTCATGTCATCTAGGTGGTTTAGGTTGTGCATTATATGTCCCAATGTTTTAAGCATTATAACATGAATAGAAGCATCCTTGAACTTTCATGCATGTATATTTCAACCAAGTTCTTCAAATGTGCCATAAACATAATTAGAAGATCTTTATTCTAGGCCAAACCTCTTTATTTGCATCAATGTAACTAATCAATTATGATGGATGTATAATAACACATGTAATCAAATTGGTTACATGCATTCAAGCTAGTTACATGTAATGAACAATAAAAATTCAAAAATACATTTGATCATATGTACCTCCAACTATTTATCTTTACCTTGGCATCATCAACAATGAATGCATTTGGATGTCGATTACTTTTAACCAACAATAAGTTTTTCTTCAATGTATCCATCCAAGGGGCCAAGTCACATTACTTGTAACTTGATGTGATAGTATAGGACATGGGAACACCATCATGCCATTCATCAAATGCCATCATTATGTATAATGGAAATTGAAAAAATAAAATAAAATTACATGTGTGTTACAATATAAAATTCCCAAAAAAACCTTATATGCATATAAATTACATGTTATGATGGATATTACCATTGAAGGTATGACAACTAGTTATTAATGGGAAAGAACTTAGGTGAAGTTGTACCCTTTTGTCATTTGTTCAAAAAATGGTGTTAATGGTAACATCATTTTCATGTCCATGACAACGCATCTTCTAGCATCATTTTCACTTAACATCACTTTCATGTTCATGATTGTCGTTTCCCATTTGGTTTGTATCCCAATGCTGAAAAGCATGTTATATCCATGAAGGATTCAACCCTAGTTTCTTGGTAAAATAACATTTTGTCCTTGTTCTTAGCCACCCACATTTGTAGGCTCTTGGCATTATTCTTGTCCTTCTTGTAAGTTTCTTTTGTGAGCTTTGTGCTTGTTCATAACTTGATATATAGACATGCCTAGTTTAAGTTGTTCTCCAAGAGAAAAGCTTTGGTCTCCATACTTGGGGAATGTGATTGCATCAATATAAAAAAAAAATTGTATTTGTAAACCACACTTGAACCAACGAAAAAAAACCCAATCAATGACCATACATTTTTAGAAACATCCATTACAAAAATTCATTCCATTTTATGATGATTACTCCTTTCCCAATGTTCCTTGTTGGGTTGAGACTTAACAAAACCAACCACTTTCACCCCATCCATCCCTCTTGTTGTGCCCTCTTTTGCAAAGAACTGAACCACCCGGTGACCACTAGGTGTTATCCAATATAGCAATTCATGGATTATACCTTAACCTACAAAAATTGTTTCCAATTTTCCTTCAATCACCTGCTAAACCTAAACATTCTAGATGCCAACCGCAAGTCCATTTCTTGTTGAAGAGACGAAATCGTTTGAAAACATTTTAATAAGATGTTTACATTCATCAAAATTATGTTAAATTACAATCATATCAATTCCAATTCTCATATTGAGAAAGAATTATTACAAAAATTAGCCAACTGAGCTAAATGAGGTTTGAGTTGTGTAACCGCATGGGCAACTAGCCAGTCTAGAAAAGAAAAAGGCTGCTGCAAATACAAGGTAAAAAATAGTTCAGGTTTTTACATGAATAAAAAATTGTCGGTCATCCAACAAAGGGCTCTTTAACCTAGGCCAGTGACCGAAGCAATTAGGGAACATCCATGGGGTGCAAGTCATCATGGTTGTTAAGTTGTAACCTATTACTCGACTTGAATGTGCCTTTAACAAACGTAGAGATCCATGAACTTGGATGTGCCCCACATAATTCACATGTGCTTGCAATCTAGTACAATGTTTTCCTCTCAAAGTGGTCCAATGTTACACTTCACCTTCAAATTGAGGGGCCAATTTTGAGCAGGCTTTTCCTCAAGACATTAGGGAGCACTTCCAAATATCAAGACCAGTACTACCTTGTTGAAGATTGCCAAGCATGGTCATTACCTGTTCATAAAGTAGCTTAATTTTTGTGAATTTCCAAAGCATAAAAGGTGAGAAGATCATTAAAGGCATCAAATTTCACCCCATGTTGGTCATGAACTTGTATGGTAACCCCAACTGAAATCCTCTTCAGAGCTTGCACAACCAATGTCGGCCTCAGCTTCTTACAGTCAATGGCTCCTTCAAGCACATGTGATCAGCACAGGGAACATTCTGATGTCTTGCAAATAGTTTACAAAGTTCCTAATGATGTGGCAGAATTTCTCACAAGTGCCAATTATGTCAGATCATGGTCAGTCAGACCCAGCTTGCAGCCACCCACTGCTCAGTCAGGTCCTCCTACTGGCCATTCACCTAATACAGAATCATCTGAGTGCTCACAAGAACTCAAGTGCAGCTATACGTAGAACAACTGAACTTATAAATCTCTACTAACAATGAATCAACACTAGCAAAACTCAGGCCTACATTCCTAACTTTCTGATGCATTCAGAAGATCCAGGAGCTGTCCTTTCTTCAGTTTTGAGTATCCTTTCAGGCCCCTAGATTTAGCCAGACTTCTCAACTCTGGCAGCTTGTAGCTGGAAAGATCATGAGTTACACTACCATTCTCTGAGGAGATATGTGTTCCAAAATGCTTAACACTAACACTGACTTTCACATTCTTGCTTCTTTTCTCACCATCCGTTAAGGAATGGGTCTCTGTCTTGAGCTCAGTGTCAGAGTCCCCATCTTGCATAAGAAACTCAAGGCCTGTTCCCACAATTTCCTGCAATGCTGGAGACAATGGAGAGTCCTTGATAGGGTCTACCCTGTAATGGTAAGCATTTGTAGAGGAGGCTCCATGGTCTTTCAACAGTGGTGCTGGTGACACTTGTGGTAAAATCTCAGGTGATGTGAAAAGAGTGTGTTCTTTCTTGGATGGAATTGGTGATCTCTTTGAGAAGGCTGAAGGCAATCGACTTGGACGATCAGACTTCACAGTAGTAGTGCCAACAACCTCTTGCAGTTTCTCCTGAATTGGCATGGCTGTTGTAGCTTCCTCTATTCTATGTCCAGCCCTCCCCTTCTTGTGAACTGCTGAGGCTCGAATTGGTGAGCGCTTTTGGGACTGTGAAATGCTATGTGGCTGGTGCACAGATGTGTTATGAGGGGGTGCATCAACAGCCATGTGGTGCTCAGCCCATGGCTGACTTGTCTTCTTCATGCTTTGAATTGGTGGTGACCCACCAAAGGAAAAAAAAAGGCTCCCATCTGCAAGCTCTGCCAGTTCCAAAGGCTGCATCAAAGTTCATACCTCAGTTGCCAACCAAGCACTTCAACTTCTCCATAGTCTCATTAAACAGCCCAAATGGCTTCTTTCCCACCTTCCTTTGCCATGGAAGAGCTAAGTACTGTCAAAATCCAAGAACATGTGCATGACCCGTCGCCTCATACAACTGAAGGAAGCCAAAAGAAAGGAGCCAGAGTGACCACCCAGATGACATAGGAGAAAGAAGAAGCAGCCACCTCCTGGGATCATCTGTTTCATCATTGGCCTTGAGACCTCAGAGGCAATCAAAGTGATGTGTGACCAACCTACACAGTCGAAACCAAACCCTAAACCCTAAACTGTTTAAAACTGTTGTCAGCGAGACGTGAAGAAGAAGAGCAAAGAACGAAACCACACCTTCAACAGACGTGATTTCGGCTTCTCTCTCACTCGTTGCCAGAACAGGTGGTGCGTCAATCCTCCTCCGGCTGGAAGAGCCGTGCAGCAACGAAACCCTGCTAGAAGAGTCCCGTCCACTGCTGCATTCACAGTGAATGCCACTCAATCAAATTACCCCCCACGAGTGCTTCTTTCAATTGCCACACAAAACACACGCACACAGAACCTTAAAACGAAGCGTGTCTCTGAGTGAGTGGTCTCTTGGGGCTTGCTGTCTGTCTCATATTCAAAGGTGGCGGAGACTTCCTAACGCCAGCATAAGGCAGGCGGGCAACAAAAGGTGGTGGGTTGCCCAGCCCTAGAAGCAACAGGGCTTTAGCTCTCCGACAAATTTGCTAATGACAACCGGAGTACCTACTCACAGACCTCAACAGAATTGCAGTTGGTTGAGACACCAAAAACGGCAGCAAAAGCCACCAGTTTTGGAGTGCTGGAGGTTGGTAGTGGCGTGTGGAGAAAACCAAAAGAAACAAAGAGTTGGAGTCGATGATGGAAAGGCATAACTGTTGATGGGTTTGTTCCAAAACATACCCAGAATTGAACCACAAGCCAGATCGAGTGTCGCGCGCCTTAATGTATCGGCTTCTTATTGTTGTTGTTGTTGTTGTTGTTGATGTAGTAGAGGCTGACACCAGAGCGCGGCACACAATAGTGCGGTGAAGAGAGAAAGAGGAGGGCGCCATCACCATCACCAGTTAGAGCTCCCGAGCTCAATTTTTCCCCACTCTAGTTTCTAAGTTAATCTTTCAACCTCCTAGTTAGAAGAAGCAAGAGAGAGAGCACACCATCTACAGCAACGAAGCGAAAACACACCGCATCAAATTTGAAGAAATTCGTGGGAGAACAACGAGAGAGCAAAAGGGCATGGCCGGGTCTCACATGAAACACTTGATTTTTTTCAAGTTCATAATTTTTCGATTGTCGAATAGAATTGATTTCCTTTGACTTCAGGGCCCAATGGATATTGCGTTGGTCTGCGGAACCAGAGATTCTGGGTTCGATCCCCAGTACGGTCCACCTTAGTGTAAACCTTCACCTTTTTTATATAATTTTATAAAAGGTTTTGATAATTTTTGAGAAGCTTTGAGTCAGTCAGATCAGTGATTTTTTTATTCTTTCAAACCCAAAAAAAAAAAAAAAAAAAAGGAAATTATTTAAAATTTATTTTTTAAAAAAATAATTTTGACTTATATTATGTATGACATAATTAATATATTT
>Ga0116229_10006669_pt1 | contig 18490 bp, 17 predicted proteins | sample S1TSphgellanicum_3_FD_87313 | JGI IMG/M metagenome (GOLD analysis project Ga0116229, IMG submission 87313) | Host-associated microbial communities from peat moss isolated from Minnesota, USA - S1T2_Fc - Sphagnum magellanicum MG | ecosystem: Host-associated > Plants > Peat moss > Unclassified... | reverse complement strand
CCTGCAATACGATGCAGGCGCGCTGGCCCTGGTGGCTGCGCAAGGCTGCCCGGTGATCCTGATGCATATGCGCGGCCTGCCGGAGACGATGAATGCGCAGGCGGTTTACGGCGATGTGGTAAGCGAGGTTTTGCAGGAATTGCGGCTGCGGCGAGACGCAGCGCTTGCCGCCGGGATCCGCCACGGCAACATCGCGCTGGACCCCGGTTTTGGCTTTGCCAAGCTCGGGCAACAGAACCTAATGCTGCTGCGGGCAACCGCCCGGTTTGCGGCCCTTGGGCATCCGCTGGTCATCGGGGTGTCGCGCAAGCGGTTCATCGGCGCGTTCGGGGGGGAGCAGGTGGCGGAAAAACGCTTCCCCGGCTCGATCGCGGCGGGGTTATATGCGCTTGGCCAGGGCGCGAACCTGTTGCGGGTTCATGACGTGGCGGAGACAATACAGGCTGTAAAAATCTGGCGGGAATTGACCGCAACGGCGGTTGAGAGTGCAAGGGTTCCATGAACGATATGCCCATACGCCGCCTGTTCGGCACTGACGGGATTCGCGGCACCGCGAATACCGCCCCGATGACCGCCGAAATCGCGCTAAAACTGGGGCAGGCCGCGGGCTTGTTCTTCAGCGATGCCGGCAGGCGCGGCGCCAGTACCGGCCACCGGCCGCGCGTCATCATCGGCAAGGATACCAGGCTTTCCGGCTATATGCTGGAGCCGGCGCTGACCGCCGGCTTTACCGGGGCGGGGATGGATGTGACGCTGGCCGGCCCGCTGCCGACGCCGGCGATTGCGATGCTCACGCGCTCGCTACGGCTGGAGCTGGGGGTGGTGATCTCGGCCTCGCATAACCCGTTCGAGGATAACGGCATCAAGCTGTTCGGGCCGGATGGCGCCAAGCTTTCGGATGAAACCGAAATGCAGATCGAGGCGCTGATGGATAGCGACCTCACCGGCCGGTTGGCGGCGGCGCGGAATCTGGGGCGGGCATCGCGGCTGGTGGATGCGGCGGGGCGCTATATCGAATCCGCCAAGGCCAGCCTGGAGCGCGGCTTGCGGCTGGATGGGCTGCGCATCGTGCTGGATTGCGCCAATGGCGCCGCCTACAAGGTTGCCCCTTCGGCCTTGTGGGAGCTGGGGGCGACGGTCATTTCCATCGGGGTCGAGCCGGATGGGTTCAATATCAATAAAGGTGTGGGTTCCACCGCGCCGGATCATCTTTGCGCAGCGGTCATCGAGCATGGGGCGGATATCGGGATTGCGCTGGATGGCGATGCCGACCGGGTGATCCTGGCCGATGAGCATGGCGAGATCATCGATGGCGACCAGATCCTGGGGCTGATCGCGCGCGACATGCTGCAAAATGGCCGGCTTTCCGCGCCGGGGATTGTGGCGACCGTGATGTCCAATCTCGGGCTGGAACGGTTTCTGGGCGATCTGGGGCTGGCCTTGCACCGGACCAAGGTGGGCGACCGCTACGTGGCCGAGGCGATGCGGGTGCAAAAGATCAATCTGGGGGGTGAGCAATCCGGCCATGTGATCCTTTCGGATTTTGCCACCACCGGGGATGGGCTGATTGCCGCCTTGCAGGTGCTGGCGGTGCTGGTGCGCAGCGGCAAGCGGGCCTCCGAAGCCTGCCGGGTGTTTGCGCCGCTGCCGCAATTGCTGCGCAATGTGCGCTATGCCGGCGCCTCGCCGCTGGTGCAGCCGCATATTCAGGCCGCCATCGCCGCGGCGGGTGAGCGGCTGCGTTCCACCGGGCGGGTGCTGATCCGGGCTTCCGGGACCGAGCCGCTGATCCGGGTGATGGCGGAGGGCGAGGATTTCGCCCTGATCCAGGAGATCGTCGAGGGGCTCTGCGTGACGATTTCCCGGGTGGTATGACGGCAATTGCCAGGGTTCTGACCATTGCCGGATCGGATTCCGGCGGCGGCGCCGGGATCGAGGCGGATATCAAGACCATTGCGGCCCTGGGCGGCTATGGCTGCACCGCGATTACCGCGGTAACGGCGCAGAACACGACCGGGGTTTACGGGATTCATCCGCTCCCCCCCGAATTCGTTGGGCTTTCGATCGAGACGGTGCTGGGCGATATCGGCGCCGATGCGATCAAGATCGGGATGCTGGGGAATGCCGGTATTGTGCGCGCGGTGGCGGCGCGCCTGCCGCCGGATATCCCCATCGTGCTCGACCCGGTGATGGTTGCGACCTCCGGCGCTTATCTGCTGGAGCCGGAGGCGATTGCCTTGTTGCGGGAGGCGTTGATTCCGCAAGCCAGCCTGGTGACGGCGAACCTGCCGGAGACCTTGGCGCTGACCGGGATCTATCCCGAGGATGTGGCGGATTTTGAGCGCGCAGCCCGGGTGATTCTGGCTATGGGGGCCAAGGCCGTGCTGATCAAAGGCGGGCATGGGGAGAGCGAGATCATCACCGATGTGCTGGTGCATGCGGATGGCATGGAAACCATTACGCATGCGCGGATTGCGACCCGCAGCACGCATGGCACCGGCTGTACGCTGGCCTCCGCCATTGCAACCGGGTTGGCGCAGCAAATGACGCTGCCGGATGCCGTGCGGCGCGCCTGCAACTATGTGCAGAACGCAATCGGCCAGGCGCCCGGATTTGGCCGCGGCAATGGCCCGCTATGGCATGGCGCCACGATGTAGGCGGTTATCAGAAGGGAGGATAAAAAATGTCGAAAACAGAAAATTCCAAGGAACCACGTCTGCCTTATCCGGATGCCGAGCCGGCGCCGGGGGTTTTGAATATCGAGCGCATGTTCGGGCATATTCCGCCTGATCTCGCGGCCGGGTTCGGCGCGTTTTCCCAGGCGGTGATCGCGGGCACCACGCTCGATCCGCTGTTGCGGGAGCTGGCGATATTGCGGGTGGGGCATCTCTCGCATTCCGCCTATGAGGTGCATCAGCATAACGCATTTGCGCGCTATCTTGGGATGACAGAGCAGAAAATCGCGGCGGTTGCGGCGGGGCCGGATGCCGCGGCGTTTGATGCGCAAGAGCGTGCGGTGCTGGCGTTCGTGGATGAGCTGGTGCTGCAGGTGCGGCCCTCCGATTCAGCCTTGGCCGCGGTACGGGAATATCTGGAATTGCCGGCTTTGTTCGCGCTGATTCTGGCGACCGGGCAGTATATGCTGGTCTGCCGGATACTGGAGACGACCGGCGTGCCGATCGAGGGGGTTGAGGGGCTGGCGGTATCGCGGTTGAGCGGGGCGGCGTAGGGACGTTTTATACCAGGCGGCATTGTTACGGTTTGCGGGGCTTGTCACAATTCGGCACCGACCAGTGCATACAGTCTATCTTCTGCAAGCGATGCAAGGTAATCCTGGAGTTTTTGCATCTGCTCATAGAGATGCGGCGTATTGTTTGGGTCTTCATAGGTGGGATCGCCGGCGTAGATCTCTGCGATAAAGGCGAGGATCTGCGCCTTGGAAACTTTGGCGGCCCAGGCGCCCCAATCCACTTGTTTGCCGGAAAACACGCCGTCCGCAATGCGCTGCTTCAATTGCAGGAATGGCTCCCGCAGATACGGCACATGCGCCGGCGGAAAAGACGGCCCGCGTTTCTTGGGCGTATTGCCATTCCAGGTGCCGCCCCAGTCCAGCGGATCATCGCCCTCAGCCAATTCTCCGACATAGACATTAAGGTACATGAAGAAATGCTCCGCCGGACCGTTAAACTGCCAATTGAAACTCGTTGCGCGTTGCGGCGCAGGGTCAGGCGATGGCGATGCGGGCGCCGCGCAGTTCATAGCTGGATATCGGCACGTTCAAGGTCACCGTCGGGTTCTGCCGCATGTGAATGCCTTCCACCCGCAACAACCGGTCGAGGAACAATGCCGTTTCCAGCAGCGCCACCGCGGCGCCGGGACAACGATGCGCGCCATCGCCGAAACTCATCAGGCTGGCGGTGGCTTTCGTGTCCGGCCGGGCGCGTTCGGGCTCCAGGCTGAAAGGGCAACTGCCGGCGGCCAGCGGGTCGGTATTGGCGGCGCGCAGGTCGATGACCACCAGGCTGCCGGCGGGAATAACGATTTTCTGGCCCTGATCGTTCAGCGTCATGTCCTGCAGGCAGCGGCGATATAAGGCGCCCACCACGGGTTCCAGGCGCAGCATCTCTTCCAGCAATGCCAGGCGCCCCGCCTCATCCGTTTCCAGGAAACGCGCTTGCAAAGCAGGGTTTTCCAGCATGTACCAGGCGCACATTACGATGAACTCGCGGGTGGTCGCCATGCCGGCGGCGCCATAGGTCAGGCATTCCGTCAGGATCTCCTGGTTGCTGCGCTTCTGATCGAGCAAATGGGAAATGACATCTTCGCGCCGCGCCCGCCGGCGGGCCCGGATCGCCGGCTTCACATCCGCGAAGTAGAAGGCCATCAGGCTGGCCTGCGTGCGCAGCCCGCTGATGAGCCGGGCGATCCGCCAAGGATGCGGTACCGCATTAAGCTCAAAAAACCGGTTGAGGCGCCGCGCCATGCCGGCCCGGTTGCTTTCCGTCAATCCGATGATTTCCGCGGCCACGGCAACCGCCAGCTCCAGGCTCAAATCGTCCAGATTGGCCTGGCCGGTTTTGCGAAACCGGTCCACCAGTGTCTTGCTGAGCGTGTCGATCAGCGCGCGGTATTGGGTTGTCACCACCTTGGGGGCGAAAAACCGGGCGGTGGCGCTGCGTTGCTTGTGATGCGCCTCGCCTTCCTGATACAGCACCGGCACGGTGGCGGGGTCGGAAAAGCGGGCCAGCAATTCGGCCCGGAAGCCGGCCTGGCGCACGCTGCCGCTGCGCAGCACCTGCCGCGCCAGGTCGAAGGTTTCGATTTTGAAAACCTGGCCGGTTTGCGCCTGCGTTGCCGCCCCCGCGGCCAATGCTGCCATGGTCGATTTACGGTCGTCTCGTTCGGGCTGGTACGGACATTGGGCCGTGATTTCGCTGCCGTGATCCATTTCCCTGGTTTTCCTGTACGGTTCCTATTGGGGCTCTATACCATGAATTGCGTAGAAAATAGCAATATTCTCGCGTATTTTCCTAAACCCGCCCCTGCTATGCTGGAGGCGGCGGAGCCTGGCTGGGTGCCACATCCCGCCAATCCTGAAACATCGCGGCCTGACCCAAAACCGTGCCCGCCGTGTCGATCAATTGCCATACCACCGCGTTCTCGATCCAGAATCGCCGGCCGGACTTTGCAATCCGCACGCCTTTGTAATTGCCGATAAAGCCGTCCCGGCCCACCGCATCCAGTAGACGCTGCCGCTCGGCCCGGTCCGGTGCTTCCGCGGACAGGCGGGAGGGCAACCGGGTGATTTCGTCCCACTCAAACTCAAAACAACGCTGCGCGGCGCGATTGGCGTAGACGAATACCGGATCGGCCTGCCGATCATGCGCCAAGACACAGAACGGGGCGTGCTGGTACAGCCAGCGCGCCTGCGCCGTGTCATCGCCGCTTTGCAAATGTGAATCGAGAATCAGCTGCATGCCAGTGAGCCGGGCATAGCTGCCTGAGAGCAGGCGGTAGAAATCCGGGTCAAAAGCAAGGCTCAAAACGAGGCGCTTACCATCAGATGCATTTCCGTATCATGGTGCTGTCTTTAACCCGAGGCAAACGCGGCTTTGCGTGCAACGCCTGCCGTTTCGATTGTTGCCGGATTAAAATTATCGCAGGTCTGGCCGCGAATATTGCGGCCCGCGGCGCCGCGACCACATCCGCCAATCTTGTTGTTCAGCTTAACACGCGCTGCGTTACAGTATTTCGGAAAGATACCTGACATGCACCCATTAATCTTGTTGCCGCTACTCACCTTCGTTTTGATTTTAGGCTACGTCGCCTGGAGCGGCCTCGCAGTCAAGCGCAGCCAGAAGCCCGGGCGTACCAAGGGCATTGGCGCCCCCGAGGATCCGATGTCCTAGCAAGCTTTCGCGGCCGTTAGCTGCGGTCCTGCGGGAGTTCATCCAGCACATCCTTATTCGCGGCGCGGCGGGCGGCCTCGCTTTCCTCCATGGCCGCATCGAATATCCTCCAGGTGCCGCGTCCCGCCTGCTTGGCGCGATACAGCGCCACGTCGGCGTCATGCAGCAGCGCTTCGGGATTCATCCGGTCGCAGGGTGCGAGGGTTATGCCGATGCTGACGCCAATGCGCAGCCGCTGCCCTTCGATTGCGAATGGCATGCTGATCGCCTCGACAATTCGGCCGGCCAGGCGGATGGCCTCTGCCCGGTCCGACACGTTCAGTTGCAGAATAACGAACTCATCGCCCCCAATCCGGGCGACGGTATCGCCGTCGCGTACCGCGGCCAGCATCCGCTCGGCCACGGCGCGCAGCAAGGCGTCGCCCACCGGGTGCCCGAAGGTATCGTTAACCGCCTTGAACCGGTCCAGATCGAGACAGAGCACCGCAAAGCCTTGGTCGGGCCGGAGATCGGTGAAGGCTTGGCCCAAACGTTCGCGGAACAAGGCCCGGTTGGCCAAGCCCGTCACCACATCATGGCTTGCCAGATAGGCAATTTTTTGTTCGGCGGCCCGCCGTTCCGATATATCCTCGATCGTCATCACCCAGCCATCGCCCGAAAGCGGCTCGAAATGTTGCGAGACGGCGCGTCCATCCGGCAATTCGCAGACCTCATCCACCGGCAAATCGGCGCGGATGCGGGCAGCCAGGCTCGCCAGATATTCCTCCAGGGTTCGGTGCCAGAAGGTTCCGGCGGCGATGCAGCGTTCGGCGATTTCAGCGGCCGACATGCCGGCGCGGACCATCCCGTCCGGCAGGCCGATCAGCTGGCAAAAGCGCCGGTTGAACACGAGGAGTTGGTTGTTCTGATCGAAGAAGCATACGCCTTGCGACAAATTCGCAAGAGTCGCTTCCAATTGCCGGTGCGCCACATCCAGCTCGGCGTTTTTGGCGGCAAGGCTGCGTTCCGAGCGCTTGATCCGGCGGAACTGCAACCCGAATAGCCATAGCACGCCGATGGCGCAGAGGGCGAAAAAAATACCGCCCAGCACAACCCAAGCCCGCTCCCGCTTCCATTGCGTCAGCGCATCGCGCCGGGTGACGGAAGCCTCGACAACGAAGGGCAGGTCATGCAACGGCCGCACCACGGCGATGACCTGGGCTGGATCGAAATATCCAGGGGCGTGGTAAACACCGCCGCCTTGCGCCACGACGCCATACCAAGGCGAATTCTCAGGAATGCGCCGGCCGATATCGGCCGCGCGCGGCGGATAACGCAGCAGCACGACGCCGTCACGGCGGGCCAAATACAGGGTCCGATGCAAGGGCATTGCCAACCGGTAAAACGCGGTGAGGTCGGCCAAGGAGAGTTCGGCCACCACAACGCCGGCGAACGCCCCCTTCGCGTCATCGATGCGCTGCGCCATCGGTACGGTCCAGGCACCGCTGGCCGGGTCCCGCACTGGGATGCCGGCGAATAATCCTGGATCATCCTGTTGCTTGAAATGCCTGAAATAATCCTGAGCCGAGACGTCAACCGGCTGGGCCGGCCAGCCTTGCGAGCTGTTGAGCACCCTGCCGCCAGCGCCCACGAGGATCAGCGCATCCACCCCGGTGACCCGCGCCAGCTGATCGGATAGCAGGCCAAAGACCGCCTGCGACTCCATTCTGGCGTCGATCGTCAGCGGACCAACGCAAGGCGGCCCGGGTGCGAGGTTTTTGATGGTTCGCAGCGCCTGGTCGGCTTGCAGCAAGAAATGCGCCGTCTGCTGCGACATGCCGTTGCCGAGATTGGTCGTGGCGGTTTGAAACGCCTCGATATCCGCCTGGCGCTGCATCGAAATGATCAGCCCGGTCCCGGCGCCGATCGACGCCACGATGATAAACCCGATTAGAATCAGCTGATTGCGGGTCGAAATTCGTCTCATGGCGCGGCGGCCTGGCCAATCATTTCAAAGCCAATCCTTCCATTCCAAACGTCATAAACCCAGAAAACTTAACGCAATCTTGGGTTAATTGCGCATTTTGAACGGCAAAACTCAACCGGATGTTGATGAATTTGTGATTTTACGCAACGGCTTTCGCAAGCGCTGCAATTTCGTCGGTCATTTGAGCATTATGCCTGCTGGCCGGCGCCGGCTTCGCGCGCTGGGCGGTTCCCTTCTACCGGGATTCAGCGTGCAGCAGCGGAATCGAGGGGCTGCGGCTTTCCGAATAGATAGCCCTGCGCGGCATCGCATGACAGCCGGGTCAACACCTCGCGTTGCTCGACGGTCTCAACGCCCTCGGCGATGACCTTCATGCCCAGAACATGGGCCAGATTGATCATTGCGCTGAGGAATAATTCGGCCTTCGGATCGGAACCGAGCGGCATGACAAAGCTGCGGTCTATCTTGATTTTGGTGACCGGCAGCCGCGCCAAGTAGGCGAGGGAGGAATAGCCGGTTCCAAAATCATCGACCGCGACCTCAAATCCCAGCGCGCGGAATTTTTCGAGGGATCGCACCGCCAGATCGTCCATCAAGCCGCTCTCCGTCACCTCGACGATGATCCGGTTGGATGCCATTTGATAGTGTGACAGCGTCGCCGTTACGTCCTCGACGATCCCGCCCAGACGAAGCTGATGCACCGAGATGTTGATGGACATTTTAAGCGTCTGGTCGGCGAGGCGAGAGAGTTGATGGATGGCTTGTTTGGCGATCCAACTGCCGATCTGTTCGATCTGGCCGGTTTCCTCGGCCAATTGAATGAAGTCCACGGGGGCAATCCAGCCGAACTCCGGATGCTGCCAGCGCGCCAGCGCCTCATAGGCATAGGTTACCCCGGCCGGCAAGCGAACGACAGGCTGGTAATGGACCGCGAGTTCGCCGCGCTCCACCGCCATGAACAGGTCCTGTTCCGTCCGCAAGCGGTGGCGGGCGACGTCGTGCATCGATGTCTTGAACAACACGGCGCGATTCCCGCCGAGCCGTTTGGCCGCGTACATGGCGGCGTCGGCGTCTCGCATCAGGTCGTCGCTGCCGGTCGCGGCACAGGCGATCCCGATGCTGCTGGTGGCACGGTATGGCCGGCCCTGGGCGACGAATGGTTTGCCAAACAAGGTCAGGATTGTTTGTCCCAATGCCTCGGCCGCCGGCTCGGTAATATTCTCCGCAAAAACCACGAACTCGTCACCGCCCAGGCGAACCACCAGATGCCCGTCATCGCCCAGCGTGGCGAGCCGCCGGGCCGTTTCATGCAGAAGATCGTCGCCGGCAAAATGGCCGAGCGAATCATTGACCGTTTTGAAGCGATCGAGGTCGAGGAATAGCAACGCCGCCGCCCGCGGCGGATCCGACAACCGCCATGCCTCCAGTTTTTGATTGAGCACGACGCGATTCGCGAGACCGGTGAGCGGGTCTGTATTGGAAATGCGGAACACCTCGGCTTCCGAATGCCGGAGTAGCGCGCGGGTGAGCGCGCGGCGCAGATCGCGCGCCGCCTGGATGTCGATCTGCGACCAAGGGCGGGCCTTGCCGTAGACGATCTGCCGCCAGACTTCGAAAGATTGTCTGGGCGAGATTCGCATTGTCGCGAGGTCAATCTGCGCCTTGTTGAGCGGGTCGCCGCCCCATTTGACGGTACTTACCAGTTCCGGCCGGAACCAGATGATGCCATCCTCCTTATTTATGCCGACCGGCAATACCAGCGCGCCGGTGGCGCTGTCCTTGAAGGGCAGAAACGCCGGATATTGTTCGCCCAGGTTGTCGACGCTTGAAATCGTGTCACTGGCATCGGGGCGCAATCTGGCCAAAATCTCAAGCGCTGTTTCAGGCGGCGGAACATTACCGTGCGAGCTGGTTTTACCGCCGAGACAAATGACCACCCCCTCGGCGTCAACAAGTTTCAGCATATTTTCTTCTTGGCCCATGAGGCTTGCCGTGATCGACGGCCGGTATTCCAGATGGCTGGTAATCGTCGCCAGCGTTTGTTGCCGCTCGACCTGTGAGGTCAGTCGCTCACGCTCGGTAATCTCCCCCACCAGCAGGCCGAGCAATTGGCCAAGGAGGTCGCAGAGCGAATTGATCCAAAAAGAGGGTTTAAGCGGTGTTCGATGATGGCAAAGAACCATTCCCCAGAGCGCCTGCTCGTGAATGATTGAAATTGCCAGTGTCGCGCCGACCCCCATATTGCGCAGATATTCCAGATGGATCGGCGAAAAGGCGCGGAGCGTGCAGTGCGACATATCAAGGTCGGACGGCGTCAAGGCAGGATCGGCTAGAATGGGAACCGGACAATGATCGACATCCGGCAAGACCCTGATGCGTTGCAGCATATAGAGCCGCCTAGCCTGTGCCGGTATGTCGGATGCCGGATAGTGCAAGCCGAGAAAGGGTTCGATTTCGGGTATGCGGTCTTCGGCAACGACTTCGCCGTTTCCGGCGGCATCGAACCGATACACCATGACGCGGTCATAACGGGTCAACTGGCGCAATTCCTGCGCCACATGCTCGCATAATTCGATCAGCGACCGCTTTTGCCGTAGCTTGGCAAAGATCGATTGCGCCAGGGCCAGCGCGGAGCCCTGTGTGTCCTGCGGGTCGGCCGGCTCTATTTCCAGAACCAGCCGGTTACCGCTTTGGTGACAACGCAGGTTGTACCGGCCGGGGATGGGGAAGGCCAAGGTTTGCTGCAGCAGGCTGACCGGCGCGTAGCGTTCCGTGCCTGAAGCATCCAGCAGGGCTGCAACCGCATCTTGTCCGATAACATCGGCAAGGTCGCTGCCGATCGCCGCGGCGGCCGGGTGGCCTGTTAGAATATTCAGGTTGGCGCTGGCATGGGTGATTTTTAGGTCGATCGCGGCCAGCAGAACACCGTGCGGCTGAATGGCGCCCGGAATATGAATCGGTTCATCGGCGCAGACGGCAAGATCCAGGTCGGATGCGACTCGGCTGCCTTGCGCCTGCACATCTTGCACGTTCATTCGGGCATTCTCTCAACCCGCAGATCGCCCGGCGGCAGGCGGAACGCACCCTGACGACGGGCCCTCATCGCATCCGCAAATAATCCAAAACATTGAATTGCCCCGTCGACAATGCGTTCCGCCAGGGCGGCATTTTCATTGGCATAACCCTCCATGGCCTTTCGAAATGAAAGCCACATCAAGCCGGCATCAGTGCCATGGCCTTCGAGAAACTTCGTTGCGCCTTCGATGGTTGCGCCAAGCCGCGCGGAAATATCCGCCAGGATCACGCGGCCGCCAAGAGTCGAGCCTTGAAGGACGTAAAGCGCGCCGAGGGCTTCGGGGAAGCAGTTTGGGGCCGCCGCCAGCACGATCGTATTGATTTGAAAACGGCCGAGGGCGGCGAGATCCGAACGCAATGCGGGGGCACGGCGCCGCGCCTCAAAATCGATCCCGATCCGTTGCCAGTCGCTGAACGTTGCCAATTGCGTTTCCAGCGGTGCGAAGATGGCTTGAAACATGGATAGACAATCCGCGTAGCCGGCCGCGTCTGTTATGCTTGAGGGAAGGTCTCCAAGCTGCTCGACCTGCCGGTGCTGAAAAGCGACCCGGCCGCGTAAGTAAAACGAAAAGGGGCCTGAATTCTGACCCATCCAATCGACCTCGATCGCATTCCGCTGATTACCGATAACCGCACCTACTGTTCATATATTCAAGCTGCTAATATGGGCATTGAGCGTGCCAAACTTGAGAAAGTTATACCTAGTGTAAGTCTATAGGCATTATATGTCTATGGATAGCGGCCAATTCTAGTAACTCGTTGTTACCATATCTTGCGCGTACGGGAAGTGGATTTTGTTGTCGATTACTAATAATTAGGTTGCCGTTCACGCCGCTCCCCAGGAATCGAGGCAATGATCCGAGGTGGAGGGCAAGCTGTGGAATGGTGCGGAAAATGCGGCCAATCGTCCGTGCGTCGTCCGCCACGTCCGGTTTTCTTGCCCGCCAGACCCGTTCCGGATATCAACATGTTGGAGGATCAATCCTGGGCCGCAGCCTGGAACAACGGAAAAGGAGCGTTTAACCCCATGGACACCGTCGAAGCCCGCTATTTGAAGGGCGACCGGGAGCCCGCTACCAGCAGCGTGCTGGTCAGCAGCTCAAAATACCTCAACAACCCGCTATTTCGCGACGTCTATGCCCAGATGGGCCTGAAGCGCGATGGCCTGGACCTGCCGCTGGCCTATCTCGTCCCGGAAATGAACCAGGCGTTCAACGAATGTACCGATTTCACCCGCGTCTTCACCCTGCTGGAAGCGGAAAAATCGGCCAATCCGGAATTCGCGGCGTTCCTGAACGCCCGCTTCATCTCCGATCTCACCCCGGAATCCTTGGGCCATCATCCCGCCGGCACGCTGGGCGCCGAAGTCCGGGATTTTATCATTCGCACCGGCTTCGACATCGATTTCATGTTCAAGGGCCAGCCCGCCAATGATTTCATCTATCTGAACAAGCGCGAGGTGCAGGGTCACGACATCGCCCACATGGTCACCGGCCTCAATCCCAGCCCGGTCGGGGAAATCGCGCTGGCCGCTTGCAACATGGTTTCCAACGGCAATTATTTCGCGCCCGAATTCTCGGTAGAGCGTAACAAGCACAACGCCTTCATCACCTCGACCCAGATCATGCGCACCGCCTTGCACTATCCAGCCGTGCTTCCTACGCTGCTGGAAGCCATCGCCGCCGGCCAGCGCATCGGCGCCAAACTGAAAAACCCCCTCGTCATGATCAAATGGGAGGATTATTTCGATCTGGAAATCCCGCAAATCCGGGAAATCCTCGGCATCGAGGACGCCCCGCCGGACAACGCCTGGGACTGGACCTTCGACGCCCTGCGCGGCTGAATTGGTGAGGATACAGCGCCCCAAACGGCGTGTTGTATCCTCTACACGATCCAATGCCGGCCTGTCGGTCTCCAGAAAACCGGGAAGTTCCCAAGCCAGCCTACCGGATAACAGCTGACGTCATTCGAAATAATATTAGGTTAGCGAAGCATCGTGCCGCATGGCGTATGGAGGCGTCTGGGGTTAGCGGGCATTGGTTTGGCGGTATGGCCTGGCTGGGTGGATAAAAGAACGCCATCCGAAATGCACGCCTTGGCGGCGCTTTTCGTTGCTTGCACAATCTGAGATTATCATCGAGTTCGACCGGCTGAGTAAAAAAAATGCTATACGCTGCCTACGGTTTTCCGTTACGGCCGGAATAAACATTTCATGTATGATATTTAAATTCTTCGGCATTGCTAGAACCGGTTGCGGGATGGAAGATGTCCGGCAGTCGGGTCGCCGAAGGAGCTTCCATGCAGGATCGAACGACAACCGCGTGCCGCCCCTGGTCGGTCTCCATCGTCATGGCAACCTATAACGGTGCAAAGCATCTTGAGGCGCAGCTGCAAAGTCTTGCCTCCCAGACCTGCTTGCCGGAAGAACTCATCGTCGGGGATGATGGGTCATCCGACCGGACGGTCAGCATTCTCAATCACTTCGCGCAGCGTTCGCCATTTCCTGTGGTCGTAAGACGAAATGAGCGAAACCTCGGTTTTGGCGATAATTTTCTCACGACCGCGCTATTGGCGCGCGCCGCGTTTATCGCCTTCTGCGACCAGGATGATATCTGGGAGCCGCAGAAAATTGCTTCTATCCGCGCTGCGTTCGCGGCCGACCCGGCGCTCGTTATGGTGTCACACCCGTCCCGGTTATTAAGGGATGGGCAGCTGACAGAGGAGCGGGTCGGGCCCACGATGCCGGGTATTTTTGCGCCATTGACCCGGCATCCATTGAACGTGACCAACGGTCACGCTTTGGCGTTCCGGCGTACGCTACTTGAGGTTTTACCGCCGCAGGGCAGGCCGCTTAGCGTGCATTCCCCGGATCGGCGCATGCCGCACGACGATTGGATTACCTTCCTTGGCCATGCGCTGGGTCGTAGCGCGGTGCTGCCGGAATCGCTGGTGCGCTATCGGGTCCATAGCGACAACATCTCCGGAGCCAATGAAAGGCGGCGCGGATGGAAAGAATATTTGCGCCGCAGTGTTTTGGTTAGCGCCGAAGAGGTAGAGAAAGATTATCGCGCAACCTCGGACCGGGCCGCGCAATTAAGCGCGATCAGAACAAACGATGCTGGCTTGGCAGCGGCGGCCGCGCGAGCCGCGCAGTATTACCAGAAGCTGGCTGACTTCTACGGCCAGCGCGTCGAGCTGTGGCGGGTGCCGTCCCGGTTCAAGCGCGCTTTCCGCTTTGTCAGCCTTTGGAGGCGTGGGGTCTATAAGGGGTTTGAAGCAGGTGCTGCGAGCAAGCGTGAGGCCCAAAAGGATTTGCTGTTTGGCGTTTTGCAGTTGAAGACGGGGCGCAAGCGGGCGCTGCAATCTTCGCCGACCGCGCCCTGAGCCCGGCCCGGCACAAAGCGAGGCTTGTTCCATTTGAGTGGTTCGGCCAGTATACGGCATTTGCCGAACAAAAGAGCATCGGATGAAGACGGTCGTCAGTGCAACCGGCCCAAATCACGGCACCGGCCGGGCGTTTGCCAGCAAGCCACCGCGTGAAATGCCGGCGCGGGCTGAATATCGCGCTCCAATTTGACGGATCAAGCCGCAATACCGGCGATCGAAAGCGTCCAGATACGGGCTGCGCCTGGGCAAAAACTTGGCCGCCAAACCGCGGCGGGTGGCATTCTGCTGGTCGGCGCGCGAATGATCTCGCGCGTTTTCGATCTTATCACCATGCTGATCCTGGCCCGGCTGCTGATGCCGAGCGATTTCGGGCTTGTCGCAATCGCAACAAGCGTGGTTACGATTCTGGACGCCACCCTCGACATGCCGATCAACCAGGCCTTGCTTCGGCTGGATGAAATCATCGAGATCCAATATGACACGGCCTTTACCCTGAGCCTGCTGCGGGGCGTCGTGCTTACGACCGTGCTGATCGCGGCTGCCGTGCCGATTGCCAAGGGCTATCACGATCCCCGTTTGGTTTTGCTGATCTGCGTGCTCAGCTTCGCGCCAGCCTTGCGCAGCCTGGTCAGCCCGCGTCTGGCCATGTTTCAGAAGCAGATGATCTTCTGGCGCGATCTTGCGATGGAGTTCAGCGGCAAGCTCGCCGGTTTCGCCTGCGCCGTCGCTACCGCCCTGGCGACGCATAGCTATTGGGCGATTGCCGTCGGAACCGTTTCCTTCCCCGCCGTCATGGCAATCGCCTCCTATATTCTTGCCCCCTACCGGCCGCGGCTGTCGCTTTCCGAGCTGCCGATTTTCTCGGGCTTCCTGGGGTGGATGAGCGCCGGCCAGGTCGTCAATGCGTTGAACTGGCAATGCGAGCGCCTGCTCCTCGGGACATTCAAATCGGCAACGCAGCTCGGTTTGTTTTCCACCGCCAGCGACATTACCAGCATCCCATTCCTTGCCATTTTCGGCCCCATCATGCGTCCGCTGCTGGCAGCTTTCGCGCAGCTTCGCGATCATCCGGAGCGCCTGGCCAGAAGCTACCAGTCTGCCGCAAAAGCCGTTGTTGCGGTCGGCCTTCCTGTCGTCGTCGGCGTCAGCCTGGTTGCCGGCCCGATCGTACGCCTGATTCTGGGGGATAAATGGCTGGGCGACATATTTCTCGTGCACTGGCTGTCGCTGAGCCTGGTGCCGACATTGTTCGCGGTGCCGGCCTATCCGCTGATCATGATGTATGGCGAGACAAAGCTGTTGTTCCGGCGCAACCTTCTGGAATTCGGTATCAAGTTCCCGCTGGCGATCATCGGCATCTGGAAGTTCGGGTTTACCGGTTTGATTGCCGCCCGGCTGATCTCTGAAGTCAGCGTGAACCTGTTCTCGATTTTGAACGTCAGGCGGCTGATCGGCCTGTCTTTGTTTGAACAGCTGCTGGGCCCCTGGCGCAGTATTGTCAGTGTGCTGCTCATGACCCCTGCCGTTCTCTGGTGCAATCAGCAATTCACGAATACCGGAACGATCCTCTACGTTCTGCTTCATCTGATTGCAGCGACCGCGACGGGCGCCGTTGTCTACCTGGCCGCATCCTGGGTCCTCTGGCAGAGCTCGGGCCGGCCGCCCGGCCCCGAAGCGACAGCTTTCGCCGCATTCGGCCGCCGGGCCGCGCGGCGGGGATAAGCAGTCGCCTCTGCTGGGCGGTTTATGGAGGCCGCCAATTCTGCTAAGGGGCATCCTGGCGGCATTTTACCGCATGCCGCCAAGCCGGGACTGGGAGGAATCGTGTGACGGATGCGGACTGGCGTGCCATGATGATCGCTGCGCAGTCCGGCAACGCGGTCTTATACCGGCAGCTGCTTGGCGAGCTTGGCGCCTGGCTCAGGCGTTATTATGCAAGACGCCTGCCGCCGGTGATGGTGGATGATACGGTGCAGGAAGTGCTGCTCGCCATTCATGAGAAACGGCATACCTACGATCCCAAGCAGGCCTTCGGCCCCTGGCTTGCCGCCATTGCGCGGTATAAATGGGTGGACCGGATCCGCGCGATGAAAGCCGCGACCATGGAGGAGATTTCGGAGGCTTTTCCCGCGGATGATCACACCGAGAAAATGCAGACCGCCCGTTCCTTGGAAGTTTTGTTAAGCCGGCTGAAACCGCCGCAGGCGGAGGTTATTCGGCTGGTAAAACTGCAAGGGCTGAGCATCGAGGAGGCCGCCACCCGTACCGGCCAGACGATCGCGCTGGTCAAGGTCAACATCCATCGCGGCATTGCCAAGCTTTCAGCGTTGGCGCAGGGGGGCGATCAATGAGCTACGATTCGCTGATCGACCAGCTGGCCAAGGATTTGAAGCCGGTGCGCCGGCGCCGGCTGAATGCCGATCTCGCGATTGTTGCGGCGATCTGCGGTGTTGAATTATTGCTGTTTTTCCGCCTTGGCATGGCCCGGGCGGGCATGCCGTCGATGCTGCAGCACCCCAGTTTCTGGTGGCGGCTCGCCAGCCTGGGGTTGATCGCCGGGATCAGCGCGATTCTGGCGGCTTTGTCCTTCAACCCGGCTTTTTCGCCGCGGCGCGGTATCCGCGCATTGGCCGTGCTTGTGCTGGTGTGCCTGGGCACCGGGTTATGCATCGGCGCTGGCCCGGATGGCTTGAAAACGCTGGTCCAGCGGCTCGACTGGTTCGATGGCCTGCATTGTGCCGGCAAGGTGATTGCCTTGTCGCTGCCGCCGGTTGTTGGCCTCGGCCTATTGATGCGCCGCGGCGCCCCGACGGATATGCGGGCAACCTCCCTGCTGGTTGGACTTGCCGCGGCTGCCTGGGGGGCTTTCGTGTTCGTGTTCGCCTGCCCGTTTGACGACCCGCTTTACATCGCGGTCTGGTACAGTACCGGCTGCGGTGTTGTCGTTGCCCTGACCCGAATGCTTTTGCCGCGCCTGGCGCGGTGGTAGAACTTACCGCCTAGCCCGGGCTATCCCGCGATAGGCGTACCCAAAGGAGTACCTCCCATGAACCGTGCCGCGCTGCTCGTGATCGATGCCCAGAACATCTATGCCGCACCTGAATCCCCGCTTTTCATCGCCTCCCTGGCGGGCTCGATTCAGAAGATAAATGCCCTGATTCGGGCCTTTTCGGCCGCCGGGCGGCCCGTTATCTATGTCCGCCACGTCCACCGCGCGGATGGCCGGGATGCCGGCCGGATGTTCGATTTCGCCGGCGAGGCCCAGCCCGTCAGCTTCGTAGAAGGGCAGGAAGAGGCGGATTATGTGCCGGCTTTGGAGATCGTGCCGGAGGGTCTGCACATCACCAAGCGCCGCTATTCCTGCTTTGAGGGCACGGAGCTGGGCGCCATCTTGCGGACCCTGGGCGCGGATACGGTGGCCATTTGCGGCTATATGACGAATTTCTGCTGCGAAACCACGGCCCGCGCGGCGCATGACAAGGATTATTTCGTGGACTTCCTCGCCGATGCGACGGGCGCCCCGGCTTTAAGCGAGACCTTTACCGAACCCCAGATCATCGCCGCGGTAACCACCACTTTGGCCAATGGTTTCGCCCGGATTTACAGCACTGAATCATACCTCCAGCACATATCTTAACGCGGGCTATGCGCGCTGCTCATGGCGGACGTGCTCGGGCAAAAATCTGCGGGATTGCTGCGGCGCAAACCGCCGGTTTTAAGACTTCGCTGTTTTAAAGAAGAAGTTTCAGGAAGCTTTGAGGATATGACAAAGCGTTGACACACGGCATCGGTGAGGCGTAGAAGGCGCTCCTCGCTGAAACGCAGCGTCGGCACAAAGGTACCGGAAACGGTGCCTTTTATGTTGGCTAAACGTTGAGGCGAAAAACTTTGGCGACCGTTCTTTGACAATAGAATAGGCTGGGAAGGGATACGTTGGTGGCGTTGCCTGTGCTGTGTTTGATCATGGCGCGGGGTTTGGGTTGCAATTTTTGTGGCCTGGATTTGGTGTTTTGATGATTGGTTATGTTTGGGAAAATTGTTCCTGTTCATAGTTGGTTATTTTATAACTGGCGGCGTTTTTACTGATGTTATCTTTTTTGATGCGTTAACGGAAACGCTTTGAATATCTGTGTATTCTGAGTTGGCTTTGGCT
>Ga0116229_10006667_pt1 | contig 18493 bp, 6 predicted proteins | sample S1TSphgellanicum_3_FD_87313 | JGI IMG/M metagenome (GOLD analysis project Ga0116229, IMG submission 87313) | Host-associated microbial communities from peat moss isolated from Minnesota, USA - S1T2_Fc - Sphagnum magellanicum MG | ecosystem: Host-associated > Plants > Peat moss > Unclassified... | reverse complement strand
TGTGGAAAACAATAACATGGGAAAAGTGTGGAAAAACTGTGAAAAGAATAGTGTGGGAAAAATGTGGAAAACAATAACATGGGAAAACTGTGGAAAATTTGTGAAAAGAATAGTGTGGAAAAGAATAGTGTGAATAAAGTGTGGAAAAAATGTGGAAAAGAATACTGTGAGAAAAGTGTGAAAAATATGTGGAAAACAATAACATGGGAAAATTGTGGAAAAACTGTGAAAAAGATAGTGTGGAAAAGAATAGCATGGGAAAAGTGTGGAAAATAATAACACATGGGAAAAGTGTGGAAAAGCTGTGGAAAAAAATAGTGTGAGAAAAATGTGGAAAAAATAACAAGGGAAACGTGTGGAAAATCTCTGGAAAAAAATGTGAAAAAAAATTCATAGAAAAAATGGGGAAAAAATGAGGAAACAAAGTGTCGGGAAAATGTGAAAAACCAAAGAGTGGAAAGAATGTGAAAAATTCACGTGGAAAATTTTTGGAAAAAAATGTGGAAAAAATTGGCGTTGAAAAAACGTGGAAAAATGTCAGTGTGGAAAAAAGCGTGACAAATTTCCGTGGAAAAATATTACATATCTAGTTGTGATAAATGCCTTGAGTTTATGAAAGATATAAGCAGTACCCAGTGCCCACAGCGGCCAGAGTTGAGGAAGTGAAAGAAAGAACGAAAGAAAGAAAGAAAGAGGCCGTTCTTGTATTTGTACAGCAGTCTTTTGTGTTTTGTAACAGGAAAAACACAAGTCCTGAAGCAGAGTAGTACTACATGACCGTGAAGATTTAGGGAAAGACTCTCTTAGTTTACAAGTGGTGTATCTTAAAGGAAGTGTGTATAATTTTATTTTATTTTGTTTTCGTGATTGAAACGTTCTTGGATTTACAGCAATGGTGAAATCGGGAATGCAGGTGACCGACATGAAGCTGGGGAAAATTATTTCCATGGTGGGTGGTGATGGGGAATTCAGTTACCAGCGGATGGGGGTGCTACAAGCATCTGCAATCAAGACGTTGGAGCCGTTAATGGCCGAAGCTGTTAAGCAGATGAGTCTGCCGAAACAAGGTCCCTTGCATATTGCTGATTTCGGTTGCTCCACTGGGAGAAACTCCATAAGTTACATAAACTTCATCGTGAAGTGCATCATTGATAGGTACCTCGAAGCTAGCGAAAATAATGGTCATGTCACTTGCATGCCGGAGATGCTTGTTTCCTTCATGGACTTGCCTGGGAATGATTTCAATAACCTTGTTCAGCTATTGGCGTCAGAGGCCAAAAATGCCAAGGATTTAGCCGGATCGGTCAATGGCGCCAATGTTGGAAGAGCTAGCAACTACTTCTCAACAATGATGGGAGGATCATTCTACAACCGTTTGTTGCCCAAGGAGAGCATGCATTTCGTAATATCGACGTTTTCCTTGCACTGGATGTCTCAGGTGAATTGATTGATGTTCAATTACTCCACCATTCTGATCCAATGTTTTGCGTCTTGAAGATTGCTAGCTCATGTACACAGGACTGTCTAGAAATATGCATTTTTAGATCAATTCACCATGCACATCTACACCAATTGAATATTAACAAATTTCACAATCGTCATGGTGATTAACAAGTCATTGACGAGACTACTCTTGTTGGTTGTGCACATAGATACCTGCAGCAGTGACAGATCCGAATTCTCCACTTTACAACAAAGGCCGCTCTTGGATTCTTGGTAGCGACCCTGCTATTGCACGAGAGTTTGCTCAACAAAGCATGCTTGACTTGGACAACTTTCTCAGTAGTCGTGCTGTTGAAATGGCACCTGGTGGTATTGTGTTCGCGTACTTCACTAGCCGTCAGGACGCAGCCAACCCTGAAAACCAAACCAACCCCGAATGTCACGATTGCTGTTTTGTTGGTACTGACTTCGAAAACGCTTGGAACGACCTCATTGACGACGTATGTAAAGAACACAATACTCTATGCTCTTGGTGAACCAATTTTTTGATGAAACAGAAGTAGAAAGTCACTGTCTCTGCCTTGCAAGACAAGGTGCAATCTTTCAAAAAGTTGTAGACTAAAAATCCATCGTGTTGTTCAAGTTCTCAATAGATTGACACTTCAAATCTTTTACAGCTTTTTGGATCATGGTTGTTTGCAAGCACAGGGAGTGATAACTGTTGAAACAAGAGACACATTTAACATCCCCATGTATCGTCGTTCAAAGGAGGAGGTGGAGGCATCAATCATCAAGTGTGGTGCCTTTGACATCCAATATTTGCAATTGTGGGATGACTACAGCATCTGCCCTCAGGACGAACTAATGCACATGCTACAATTCCCCAAATCCTTCGCTACATTTTTGTCTGCATGGGTGAGGGCGATGCTTGGCCCAATCATGGAGGCACACATGGGCCGACACAACACCGACGAATTCTACGTTCGCTACCAGCGATGCATAACAGCTCGTGTCACGTCCCTCCTTTCCAACCCTAAAGCCCAACAAAAATACAAGATTTTCAGTACGAGTTTCCTCCTTGTGGTCCTCAAGCGAAAAGTACTTAGTACCTAATCCAATCAACAGTATCTTCCCATTTTTCAATCATGAAGCCTCTTGGTAAACAGATCTAGTACCTAATCTAGTACCTTCCCCCTTCTTGAGTGTTGCATTTTAGTGGCCATATTCAACCCCAGAAATATTAAATTTGGAAATCATATAAACCTGTTTTGATTTTTATTTTTTTTTTGTCTCTAATTGATGGGGATGACATATTACCCAGCATAATTTTGTCCTCCTTTGTTTGAGGGGTGTTAGAAACAAGGTGTCACGACATTGAGGCCTTGCTGAATTAAGAACTTGATAATATATGTTTGAATAATCATGAATGTGATGGATATTATTTTGTATTATTTGGTAGGGTAAATTTTGGGACATGGTCCAGTAATTTGAATGCAATGTGTATGGGTTTATGATTTGTTCAATAAGCTTCAGTTGATAAAAATGCATTGTTGTGATAGCACATTGGTCGATATGTGATCAATTTGAATGTTATAAATAGTGATTATTTCAGAGGACTATTTGTAGATCATATTTATTCATTAATTTTTGTAGTTCCATTGATTGTAATGTGTTTGTTAACATGTCAATATTAAAATCCCCAATTATTATATTTGGACAATTTGTAGGTGGTTTTTCAAGAATAAGTTTTAAAATAGAGATGAAGTAATATACCTATATTTTTGGCAATTTATAAATTATAATTACATGTATAGCTTCTCATGTATTTTCATTGAAGGTTGTGATAATGAATTTCACATTTGAATTTTTTATTAAAGCTGTGTTTGACAAAGAAACCATTTCATCATGAAGTATTGAATTGTTTTATGTTGATTATAACAATATAAGATGTGCAACTTGTTATTTAATATGGGATGGTGAATTTCTTGATAGTATAAATGTTTTTTATTTTTGTCTCATTTAAACAAAAATTATGTGATGCAAGCAAGTTTTGGTCCACAAGGATGTCTCCGAAATGTAGATTTACTGAATGAGTGTTAAAGGATTGTATGATAATAAATTCTTTTCAATAAGATTTCAAGTTAGGAATTGTTAGTTTATATTGTGTTGTTTTTAAATGTAACATTTCTTGATCAACAATGGAATATACATGGAAATTTTTGTTTGATATTGGGAAAAGTAAATATATAAGTGTTCTTTTGAATGAATATGAAATATCATTGTGTATGTGAGGCTATGTTTTGTTACACCGAATGGATCAAATGTTGAATGACCAAGAATCAACCTTTGTGCATGATATATAATGCACCCAACAACTAATTAAAAAGGGAATTGCATACTTTGTGCATTTGTGATTTTCAAATCTTTTGTTGATTCCAATTTGAAGGTTTTGAAAATGTATTCATATTAATGATTTTGAAAAGGTTTCTGTATAATCTTTAAAATTTCCATCTACACCATTTACAAAGTCATTGATGTTATGTAATTTTCTACACATAATTCAATTAACATATCTTTTTTAATTGATAATTCCTAATCAAAACTAATTGTTTGGCTTGGTACTATTCATAATTTGAAATGTGGAGGACATGTTTCAAAATGAATGTCTTTTGCATGAAATGTGAATGTTTGACCTAGTGTGTTTTGCAATATGATTTTGTTATGTTCAATTATTTGGCATTTGTGTAAAGCAAATGTGGCAAAATATTATCTATTGGTGGTGTTCTTAGACAAATTTGATTAATAAAACTAATATCTCCAAAAGTATGTGATGTTATTGAAAACCTATTTAGAATATTAATGAATTGAAGATCATTTTGGCACATGTCTTGTTTTAATTTATAACATTTTATGTTTTCATGCCAAAGATGTGTCCCAAAGATATTGAATCCATCAGTTCTTGATTTGAAAACCTTTGAATCTTGAATTGGTGGAATTTAGTAAAAATCACTTGTCATTATAACATCAAGACCACCCATAAAGTTGTTATGTTTTCTAGATTTATCTAGAGTCTATGGCTTCAAACCATATATATTTGTGCGCTTTAAATTTTTTAAATAGGAAAATACACATCTTTGATTGAATTACATATGAAAAGACACATTGTTGATTTTTTCTTTCCAAAATGTTTTTGGTTTTTGTGCATTCATCTTCTCTACATTGGTGAGGAGGAGGAGACAAGGACTTAAGCTTTTGTGGATTTAGATACTTTTATTGTGATTTTTGTTATAGATTTGAGTAGGGGGAGGAATCAAGAGGGAGAGAGGGATAGAAAGCTAGCTTGTTTTGCATGTTGTGTGCAAGCATGCTAGTTTTGGCAAACCCTTTCTGGTAAATTATATTCCAATGTTCAATTCAAAATGATTATGAAAACCATGATAATGTAAATAACTCAATGGGAATAGATATGGATCTAGCTATGGGTGCTCTTTTCATGTTATTTGGAAAAGGAAGTTTTTTTTCCAACAACCACCCATCACCTTGTAAATCCATCTTCACTTCACCCATCATATATGGAACATAGGAAATGGATTATTAAAAGATTGATCCACAATTTCGGAAATGACTAGTTAGTGTGGAGTAATGGTAGATTATCATTACTATTCATGATGGTGGTCATAATGACATGACTACACTAGTTTTCATTAATGTGTTTGTTTTTGTTTAAACTAGTCCTCTAAATTTGAAATTAACTCTTTTGTTTCCTTCTATAACATTTTTTCACATTCCTAGTTGTTGATAACTAACACCATGTGTATGATCAAGAAAAAGCAATGATGTTAGTCAGCAAGAAACCTAGACCTCTCGTGCCTACACTACAACAAAATGCATCCTAGTTCACTCTAAGTTTCATCAGATTTTGAATGAATTTGGACATTTTTACTTGGTGAAATTCTTTAACCCCTTAGTGAACGGGGACCAGTTGCTACGGACAATGAATTGTTTCAGAATTATCTAGTGAAACAAGGTTACTATCAAGTGAAATACAAATTTGCCTAACCATTCACTTATTATTTAATTAATTAGCAACATGGAAATCAATTAAAATTAAATTATTTAATATATAATATTATTGATAATTTCATGATTTTTCAACCTATGATTTATTGACATGTGTCACTACCTAGGCTAGGTTAAAAATCTAACCTATGTAAATAGGCCACATAATCAACCTAAGCACCTATTCTAGGGAATTAGATAAAAAAATATTCAATCAATTTACCATTATTGACCATACACAACACCACTCATGAAGTTTGATCCTTTGACCTTTAGAATGGAGGTACACACTCTTACCATCAAGCCAACCCACTTGTTGTTACATTACATTTTATTTATCAAATACTTCATTTTAAACATTATAAAAACATAAACTTTGGAAATTCATATTTTATTGAAATTTTGTTCAAATAAAATGATTCAAGTTTACTTTTTAAAAATTTCAATAATGCACATAATTATTCATTTCCTTTTGAAAGTGCAAAATCATTTGAACAAAAAAAAAGTTGAATATCATTATTCAATAACATTTCAATGACCATTCTTTTGGAAAAATGTTTAATAAATGGATAATATTTGTGTTAAAATAATAATACTACTTATGATAAGCTACTTTCAATTATTATATGATTATTTTTCATTAATGTAAATTATCTCCCCCCACATTATTTACAATTATTTATGGTTATTCTAAATTACTTTTAGTTATTTTAGCTCATTTCACCTTAAGCTATTTTCAGCTATTATAAATTTTTTTGGTTATTCTATATTATTTCACTTTAAGTTAGTTACTTGCAACTATTATAATTTTTTTTTTAATTTTAAATTATTTCATTTTAGGTTTTTTTTTATTATGTGAGGCTATTATTGGTTACTTTTGGTTATTGAAGGCTATTTCACTTTAAGTTATTTTTGTCTATTATAGATTATTTCACCTTACATTATTTTTGGCAATATTAAACAATTCTAATATATGGCTATTAGTTGTTGTTTTATTAGGACTATTAGTGGTTATAAATAGCTATTGGTACCCATTCTACTGGTGGCTATTAATGGTTATTTTATTAGTGGCTATTAGTGGTTATTCTATTACTAGTTATTGGTGGCTATTGGTGGCTATTGGTGGCTATTTTATTAATGGCTATTGATGGATATTCTATTGGTGGACAATGGTGATTATTGATGGTTATTACATTAATGGATATGAGTGGTTATTCTATTAATGGCTATTGGTGGTTATTTTATTAATGACTATTAATAGTTATTCTATTAGTGGATATTGGTTGTTATTCTATTAATGGTTATTGGTGGCTATTTTATTAATTATTGTTAGTGGCTATTCTATCAATGATTATTAGTAGTTATTATATTAGTGTCTATTGGTTGTTATTCCATTAATGGCTATTGGTGGCTATTCTATTAATGACTTTTTAAAGTTATTATATTAGTGGCTATTGGTTGTTATTTTATTAATGGCTATTGGTAGTTATTCTATTAATGGCTATTAATGGTTATTCAATTAATGGTTATTATATTACTAGCTATTGGTGGTTATTATAGTAATGGTTATTGGTGGATATTTTGTTAGTGGATATTGGTGGTCAGTAATAGTTATTATATTAAGGGCTATTGGTGACTATTACATTAATGGCTATTAGTGGATATTTTGTTGGTGATATTGGTCGTCAATAATGGTTATTATATTAAGGGCTATTGGTGACTATTACATTAACGGCTATTGGTGGATGTTTTGTTAATGGATATTAATGGTTATTAATTGTTATTGTATTAGTGGTTATTGGTGATTATTAATCGTTATTGTGTTAATGACTATTGGTGGTTATTAATTGTTATTATATTAGTCGCTATTGGTGGCTATTTTATTAATGGTTATTGGTGAATATTCTATTGGTGGATGTTGTTGGATATTAGTGGTTATTACTGGCTATTATATTAGTGGCTATTAGTGGATATTTTATTAGTGGATATTAATGGTTATTAATGTTATTATATTAATGGCTATTAGTGGCTATTTTATTAATGGTTATTTGTGGTTATTCCATTACAAGCCATTGGTGGCTATTGATGGTTATTCTATTGGTGTTATCAATGATTATTTTATTATAAATTATTGTTTGATATTCTATGTTATAATATCATAGCTATTGGTAGTTATTATATTATAAGGTATTTTAAATTATTTTTCATAGTTTATTCTTTTATATTTTAAGTTGTTTTACCTTAGGTCATTATATTATATTTTAAATTATTTTAAGTTATTATACCTAGAATAAAATAATTTATAATAACGTAAAGTAAAATGACCATGAAATTTTTTAAATATAACTTGAAATAACATATACTAACTTAAAATAAAATAACTTAAGGTATAACCTAAGGTTAGTTGAATATTTTAATTTAAAATAATTTAAAATACCTTATAATATAATAACTACCAATAGCTATGATATTATAACATATAATAGTTTAAGGTACAGTAATTTATAATAACATAAGGTATAAATTAGAATAACTAAAATAGCTCAAAATAATATACGGTATATCATAAAGTAACATATATAGAATATTTTTAAAAACATACAAATAAAACTATTTACTACAATAAATTATAATAGTGAATTATGTTAATTAGTAATGAAACATGATGTTTACATACTCATATTATAGTGAAATAACTTTCACCAGGATGAAATCAATCAAATGTAATGAAATTATTTCATTTAAAAAATCCCATAGTGATTTAGGCTAATGAACTACACCCATTTTTGTGGTAGTCAATTAGTACCAGTGTACAACATGAAATTGTAAAAAAAAACTTGGTGCGCATGAATTTGAGTCTCTTCAACTTGGGCAATTCAAAGGATTTATAATTGGAAAATGGTTCAACTAGACTTCAAAATTTACACCCTTAATGATTTGACATGGAGTGGAAAAGACATGCACCTTTTACTTTTCAACTTCAAAAAATATATATCTTACTTTTCATTGCACAAGATGTACAACATCTTGCACAACAAGTGTATAGATGGTCTAAAACCAAACTCTAGTGCTCCAAAGTCCCCGTGTTGATAAACTAAGTTGTTTTGTACAAAAGAGAATGTATATAAATTTTGGCACCAAGATCTAGGATCATAACATACATTATGTATAATGTTAGATGTAAGTTTCAATCATTACCAAGTATTTACCATTCTTGCCACACAAGTCATAGAAAGGAATGGGATATGCATGGAGTGTGAATCCAAATGCACCCACTCTATCTCAAATAAGAAGCAAATTGAACATTGCATGGTCTTCATGTTCAACTCTACACAGAGAGGAGCTAAGAGGTAGAAAATGGATTTTTATGAAGGGGGTGGCGACTCCTTTTACCTATAATACACAACAACAAATAGAATACTCACCATGAACCTAAAGAACATTAGAATAAAAATTAATTACTACGATTCAAAATAACCTCAGGATTAAATCATTGTCCCATTTTGCACATTATTTTTTATATTAAAACATGGGGGGAGAGAAAACAAAATGTAAGGGCAAATAGGTCGAACACTATAGCAAAAATATTATCTCCAACCTCTAAGCAATTTTAATCTTATTTTTAATTTTGTTTTTTCTTGTGTGAAAGCATATTCTCTATGTGAGCTTTTAAAATGTCCGCCAATGGCCTTTGTAACCCTACAATGTGTTTAGCAACTAATACAAACACAAATTTCACTTCCCACTAGAAGAAAGGAAACAAGACCATGAGAGGCTTCTTCTATTTTTCCAGCAATAAGCATTTTGTCAAGGACACCTAAACAAAATCCCAAATAAAATGTATTATTTATCAATGTGTACATGTAGACCCATGTTACAATGTTAACCTATTTTGGACATTTCAATGTCAATAGAAACCACATGGTTATTAAATCACTACAAGAAATTTTAGTTCTTTTTACCGGGAACCTTTGTTGGAAAAAACCCCCATATGGTTTTTTTGCCCCCATGTTCAACTTGACCAAAGTGCCATTTTGGACAAGTTGATTTGGATTCGATTGTTTTGACTGGGTCCCTTTGGTTGGTATTTTTGACTGGGCTTTTTTTACTAAACCACCATGACAATAATATAATTTGGGCAACAACCAAATATATATATATTTAAATTATTTTTATTAAAAATTAATATGAAAAATTTAATTAATTAATTACCCTACCTATTCTACTCTACCTTACTTTAACCTACTTACCAACCTACCTTATTAATAAACTTAATAATTAATGTCAAAAATAATTTATTTATTTACTTACCAACCCTATGTCCTAGGCCTAAACTAAGCCACCTAACTTAGCCATCCAGGTTAAACCAAGCCACTTAGGCTAAGCCAAACCCCCTATAGGCTAAACCTCATAAGCTAGGCTAAGTAGCTTAGGCTAGGTGGTTAAATAGGCTTTGCAACTTAGTCTACCTAATTATATCACCTAAATAACCAAGGTAGCCTAAGTTGCAAGTGTGGGGACTTGAACTCTTCGCCTCCACATTGAGAAGTCAAATCCTTAACCATTGCACCACCACCCCATCAGGTGATTTTTTTTGGACAACATATTATCGTAAACATGATTTTGGATTAAAATATTATAATCAACTTCCATGAATTTTTTTCAACATATTACATTAAATGAACTTGAATTTTTTTACACTACTTACAAAAATAGGTAGGTTATAAATAGGTTAACCTAGGTAGGTAGGAAATACCTATTAATAAATGCATGTACTTAGGTAACATGTAAGTTATAATCTATTAAACCTTATAAGCACCTACTAAGTCTATGTTTATACCTACTTATGCTTATGATATTTAATAGGCTATGTAGGTACCTACCAACCTATAATTAATAGATGTAGCTTAGGCATATTAAGTAAGTAACCTAGCTTATTAAGTAAGTATAGGGTTAAACAACCTACCTAATACTAGGCTAAACTACCTACTTAGTAACCTAGGTGGCCTAGCCTAGATCAGTGACATACATACCTAGTAAACCTAAATGACTTAGGTAGCTTAAATTACATTACATACCTACATAATAGGCCTAGGTTAGGTTAATTTAAACTACTTGAGTTATGTACCTACCTAAGTAACCTAGGTTAGGCTATGTGCTTACCTAGTAGGCCTAGGTTAAATTAACCTAAGCTACATAAGCTATACCTACCTAATAGGCCTAGGTTAGGCTAACCTAGGCTACCTAAGTTATGTACCTACCTAAATAGCCTAAGTTAAGTTACATACCTACTTAGTAGGCTTAGGTTAAGTTAATTTAAACTACCTAGGTTAAGCTACATACCTACCTAATAGGCTTAAATAACCTAGGTTAAACTACATACCTGCCTAAGTAACCTAGGTTATGATACGTACCTACTTGGTAAGCCTAGGTTAAATTACTTACTATGTACGCTTGGGTGGCCTAAATTAGGCTACATACGTACCTAATAGGCTTCAGTGACCTAGGTTAAACTACTTACCTTATACGCCTAAGTGGCTTATGCTATGTACGTAACTACCAATTAAACTTTGCTAACCTAGGTTAAACTACCTTATTCTTAGTATGCCTAGGTGGCTTAAGCCAACCTAATTAATAAGATAAGCTACCTACATACTAGGCCTAGGTGGCCTATGTTATTTACCTAGTAAACCTAAGCTACATACCTATACTAGGCCTAGGTTAATAGGCTAATAAGCTACCTACATGGCTAATAGGTCTACCTAGTCAGCCTAGGTCACCTACGGCACCTACTTAAAAGGCTTACATTACCTAGTTATAAGCTACTTAGTATTCCTAAGTTACATATTAAGTAATTTATTAAATAGGTTTAGGCTAAATTATCTAGCTAAGCTACTAGTTAAGTTATAACTTAACAAATAATCTACTAACCTATTAATTATGCGACTAGAAAGGTAGTCTAAGCCTAGCTTAACCTATTATCTAGGTTAAGTTAGATAAGTAGCTTAAGTTTAAAAAATAGGTTTAGTCATCAAATGAATATGGTTCATTTGGCTAAATGCCAAATCATAATGGTTAATTTGACTAAGGGTTAAATTTGGATGGTCAATTTGATTAAACCCTATCGATTCAATATAGCCAATTTGATTAAGTCATGGCCATTTTGATGGACATTTGTCCATTTTGATAAATCTTTAGCTTAACACTTGGTCAAAAAGGTCACTTTAGTCAAATGTATTGGTCAAATGTAACATGTGTTTTCATGCCCCAAACCTTTAGTCAAAATGGACATACCCCTGGGTCAATGTCGACATTTTAGTCAAGTTGGCCTTCTAAAAACCACATTTTCTTGTAATGGATGGAGATAGAACTTCTACTTTGAACTTGAAAAAAGAATCCTTAAACACATCAGGCTATAAAGGTGTCAATACGATGAATCGACAAAAGATCATTAAAAAAGTGTTACTAAAATGATAAACAACCCCATGATGAAAAAAAATTTGGAAAACAAGACACCAATTACGTATTCAAACTATTAAAATATTACAAAAAGATGTAAACACTTCTACAATTTCTTTCACCAAGGTACCAAATATTTAAATGCTCTAAAAAAGAAAGGAAAACAAACATAATATGCCCTAATAATTATGTGAAAAAAAAAAACCATTAGCTTTTGAATTTTGTATAATTAGGAGTTTAAAACCAAAGGCTACAATGTGGTGTTTCACCATACCTCTTTGTTAGCAACTTTATTGTTGCAAAAAAAACGGCAATGATAAAACTCCAATAATGCTACCACTACACAATCATTACGTCAATCTACAATGACATCAAACAAGATACCAAGGTGTTCATTTTATAGCATATGCGCTAGAAGGGTTCCAAAGTGATCGAAGTTTTTGTGAACATTGAGCAAAAATTGCACCTCTAGATTTGGGCCCCATGTAGTCGAAAAATTACGTACCCTTTTGGATCAACTTCAAGCATCATTTCACAAACATTTCCCTTGAATTAATGTAGTTTATCTTTGACACTGCTACATGCATAAATATTTCGAGCTAATATTTTACCCTTGGTTTTAATAATGTGCATTCCAATAAAAAATAATGAAAATTCCCCAAGAAATTGATAATTGCCAAAGGTGGCCCTACACCATGAAAAGACATGCACACCTTGTACCCATGTGCCCCACACTTTTTAATAACACTCCATATGATTGAATATAGTTTTGAAGAGATAATGTCATGGAAAACATTGTCCACAAGTCCTACAAACTGATGACATGAAAAAATGAGAAAAAAAATACTTGACTAAGGGTGATAAACACATGAATAAAAACACGGGCATGTGGACCAACAACCTTGAAATGGAATTGTGGGCTGAAGTGCCAAGTGTCAAAGTTTTGGCACCCTCCAACAATTGGACCTTGCCATTCACCATGTATAGAACAACACATCTCTTGTGGATAAATTTGGCAAATGTAAAGGGATCGAAAATGAAGTTGGAAGTCTTGCCATGACATCTAGAATACACCCTCTACAACATGGTGTAATCATAAGAATCAATTAGGAGACATCTTAGTAAGGCCAATTGAGATGTGGTTGCAAAATTGGTTGAACACCAACATGAAATAATTTGCAAAAATGTGGTGGTCAACACATTTGCAAGATTTGCACTTCAATGTGGAAAATCACGAATAGAACCACCTCTAGATAATGCCCCTACAAGAAATGATGCCTTGAACAATTATTTCACTAAGCAACATTCGTGATGTCCACATATATATTATTGTTCAAATAACCTCCACATTAAATAAAATGCCAAATGTGTTTGTACCAATCGTACTTGAGGTCTATATCGAGTCCATTCTATAGACAACTTTAACCAAAGGCCATTCCACATAACCTCATTGACCCATGGATTGCAAATTTAAACAAGCTTGTGTCCATCTACCTCCTGGACTTGGAATAAAAGGAATGAAACTCAATACACACCTCATACACAAACCACATACACACCTATTAAAAATATAATTAAGTGGTAGTATAAACATAATGAAAAGGAACACAACAAATCCTGTGCAACACCACAAGGTCAGCAATGGCAAAAATAGGTACAAACAAACCATTCTAACCTACAACAAGGAGTATCCATGGCCTTGCATGATTCCACTTGATGAAACATGCACATCAGAACTTAAAACACTATCAGCTGTAAGGAAAAACCCTTCTTGTTTCTATAACCAAAGATGGCCACTCACAAAATCCAACTATGAAGATTCATGAAACATGTCAATTTCTTCTCCCGGTCAAATCAACAAGTGCATCATGTACCACACCCCCTTCCAAAGCCTCATAGGAACCATACAATTTTGCATGAACTTTCTCCAAGATTGAAACCCATAATTCATTCCCGTTCTGACTTGTTGGAAAAGCTAGCTTACCTTGGCCTTCACAAGGAATCCAATCATCCATAACCATTGGAATATGCTCTCCCTATGATACAAATTATATTTAGATAAGAAAATATGTTTAAATACCTATAAAATTTTACTAGAATCAACCATTTAATGATTGGATTTTTTTTCACAATCTTGAAGGTTAAACAAATTTAATTTTTACAACATGACTTCATCAACTCATTGCTTAGAATGAAACATGAAGAAATGTATAATGATGTATGAAATTTATTGTTCAAAACTAATTGTTAAATTATTTGAAAAAAAATAAAAACTATTTGATACACATGTTTGCATCATGCATTACACCATATACAAAAATATCTAGTAATACATTATATTATCCATCATTTTGAATTTTAAATTTTTAAATGAAAAAATAAATAAAATGAAGATAAAATCATTATTTTTAATTTTGAGATTTTTGAATTGACATTAAATAACCTCTGATTAATATAGGGTTTTTTCCCTCAGTCATGAGGTTCTAGTATTTGTTTTATATCACATACTCTCCGATCAATAAATGTTAACATTCTATTACCTAGTAACATTAATAAAAATAAGCCAAAGTGTAACCACTTTATTTGTCATGAAATGCAACTATTGGTCATTTGTGACTACCTTTGTACATTTTTGCAACTATTTCTTGTCTTGTCATATTCGTAATTACACTATAACAAACTCTATAATTGTTTGTGATTATTTTGGTTTTCATCTTTCCATGTGACCAACATTTAATTTGGTTTCCATTCAAGAAAAACAACTTATGTCCCACCAGTTAAAGATGTGACCAATTCAATTATAGCCCTATAGGTATACAAATGTGTATTTTGTGTATTTTAAGGAATATAATTAAGTATATTACAATTTACAAATATTACAATTCATATTACCTATGTATTCAAGTTTTGTTATCAGCATAAATGGGCTCGATATCATATTTACACTAAATGTATATTTTGAGAACATTAAATTTCAACATAAGATATTTCTTAAATATATTGTGCCCATTTTCCAACTTCATGCAAGCTATTTTATTATACTTCTTAAAATTATTACAAAAGACATTTATAATTATTTATCTTATATTATATTACATATATTTATTTATTAATTACATGTATTAAGAAATGAATTTAAATATTAACTTTTATTTAAAATTTTAAATAATTTAATTAAATTACATTTTCAACTATGCAATTATTATTTTAAAATATTGACATAACTAATAAATATATCTAGTAAAAATATTTGTATTATTAGTAAATTATTTTCAAAGGAATAACATATTTACTTATATTAAATAATAATAATTTTAAATAGTTCATAAATAGGTATAATGAACGAAATAATCATATGGAAAGAATAAATAAAATATTTAACCTTACCTACCAACTAACTACAATAATAATTCAATTGTTCTCATTTTTATTGCTAAATATTTATAATTGATGGTTATTAATAATTAATTATTGATTATTTCAGATATTATTTTAATTCATTTGGTCATGGAATATTAATTATTTAGTCATTAATGATTAATTAGTTATTTCCAAAGTTGACAAATTATGAACTATAATTCAGATCTTTCTTGAAAATATTATAATAATCTTAAAATAATGAAAAAAATTCATATAATTAATATATTAAAAAAGAGAATACATTAAATAATTTTATGTATTACTATTTATTTAATTATTTATGGTAAATGGTTAATATAAAAGGATAAACTTTTACATTAGTAATTATTATTTTATAGTAACTTAAAATCCTTGTAAAATCAATGTAATCATTTAGTTTATTTGTGAGTAAGAATTACAATACTTGTAAAATTAATTTATAATTGAGATTTAATTGTTCATAATCTATAATATAAAAGCTATCAGTTTAGTTCTTCTGTAATTTTCTATAATAATCATAATTATTCACACAATTTATAATTTATAAGTTTAAATCTGAGTTAAAAATTCGGAAAAATTATAATGTAGTTAAAATAGATATTGTAATGATTGTAATTGAAGGAATTATTATTATTTTATTTTATTTTTTGAATTCTATAATTAGTTATCTATGATAAATATTTTTGGAGTATTTTTATACTAATAAGAAGAATTAAAGTATGTTCAACAAATTATTGTATTTATAATTGGTAATTACCAATAAAAAGAAACAAGTGATTTGACTTATATGAATTTTTACAATATTAAATGTAATTATATATTAATTACTATAATGAATTTGATATTAATTTTAAAATAAATGATTTTCCTAGGGATTTATTTCATAATAGCAATTGTTATAATTAAACATGTTCTTGAAATGTTTAGAAATTTAAAAACTAACAACAAAAGGCATGAGGAAAATTTTGGAGTTACAATTTAATTTGTGAAGAAATTGCAATTTCAAAACTTATCGATCCTAGATTATTTGTTGTTCATTCCTATTTCGAACATTATATTAACAAAGGATGTGGTCATCTAATTTCACATTAAGAAGTTTGTGCAAATGGGATGAACCAATCAAAAGGCTTAACCAAATGCAAAAAGAAAAATTGTGCATAATTTTAAATTACCTACATCCCCAACCTACTTATTTACCTATTAAACTAAATATGTACCTAGGTTGACGTACCCACCTAGGTTGACTTATGTACCTACCAACTTAAATACCTACATATATAAATAGGTATTTTGTCTAAAAAGGTGGAACTATTTAATTACCTTTTCACCTAAGTAGATATGTAGGTATGTAGCTTAAATTTATGGCATTTATTCATGTACCTGCAAACTTAATATTAATATTTTGTATTAAAATCATTTTAAAATGCCAAATGTGCCAAATCATTTACATTGGGCCACGTGCCATGATATAAGATCATTCAATCATTTGAATTGAATGTCCTAGATTATTTCAAAATTATAATAATATCTATATCTTAATTAATTAAATATTGGGACATGTCACATCCCATCATTTGCCTTCACTAGTGACCAAAATAGTTGCATCTTAATCGTATGTGACAATATGTATAAAATGGAATCAAAGGATGAAGTATATATTTGTTGATTTTTTATTTATTCAATACCCCTTATCGTTTGCTACTAATGTTACATGCGACTTAGTAAAGATGACTAAAATTTTCTTTGTCACAAATGTTGTTTGCGGGTAAAAGCATTATAAAGTATGTTAATGAAGGATAATATTATTTTTTGGTGGAGAATATCCATAAGCTAAGACTTAATACATTCAACTCATGAATATTTTTCATTTTAATGATTATAAAAGGAAGATCGTTGACTTAAATGCAAAATATTTAATACTTGCATGTTTTAATATGCATTTAAGTATATTTTTTAGAAATACAAGTACAAAAAATAAGTGTCACTATCTTACTTCAAGTATATAAAAATGTGATGAAAGTACAATTATAATTGGATTTCTTATACTTTCAGATGGAAAAAGCACTATTATTTATTAATGTGTTTAATTTTTTTTCATATCATAGTCATAATTTATTTAAGTTCTCATAGAAAAGTATGTTGGAAATTTTGAAAACTCAACTAATTTAAAAAACACTTTTCATCCATTTTTCTTAAATGAAAATTTGTTGCACTTTATGTGTAACTTACCATCAACTCTATGGAACGCTCCACTACTTCATAATGAAAGTTAAAGAAGTTTGGAATAGATTTTTTCATTTTTATGACATAAATATGATTGTGAGTACATGTTTGACCACTTTTCTAGCATACTTTACCATGTTTTCACCCTTGCGACTAAAATTTAGTAATAAAATATAGTTAAACATACGTGTTTTTCTTCTAGTAGCAAGGGCCATCACCCCAGGGAACCAAACACACGTAGGCTACCACGTAATGCAACTACATGGTCATGAGCACAGATGACGTGATGATGGCACCATTATGAAATGCCAAAACGGTCAAACAAACATCACAAGGGTCATCATTTTTGACCGGGGCTAATCCTAGGGCAGAAATTCGGGAATGTCGTAAAGTTATCCGTGAAGTCAGGAAAACATGCCACCGGAACACCCCCTACTTGGTCAAAAGTTTGTGGACATAGTAAGTTTATCCATAAACTGAGGAAAACATGCCACCTGAACCCCCCGGGTATGGTCACATAGGCGATGAGATTTTAAAACACAGGAGAGAAAAGTACACTGGGTGTTATTGCAGAATTTCTTTTGCATATCTAGATTCAACCCTTGGCCCCATCCATCTTTTTCCGAAAGAAGATGGAACAATGGTCAATTACGTATGCTCACCTGCCCCCAACATACTTGCACCAATTTACACCACGGTAGTATAAAAAGCTCTTTCACTTTACGGAAAGATATAAGCAGTACCTACAGCAGCCTAGCTGAGGAAAGTGAAAGAAAGAAAGAAAGAAGCTGTTCTTGTATTTGTATAGCAGTCTTTTGTGTTTTGTAACACAAATAACACAACTCCTGACACCGAGTAGGACTCCATGACCGCGAAGATTTAACAAAAGACTCTCTTAGTTTACAGTGCT
>Ga0116229_10006663_pt1 | contig 18499 bp, 12 predicted proteins | sample S1TSphgellanicum_3_FD_87313 | JGI IMG/M metagenome (GOLD analysis project Ga0116229, IMG submission 87313) | Host-associated microbial communities from peat moss isolated from Minnesota, USA - S1T2_Fc - Sphagnum magellanicum MG | ecosystem: Host-associated > Plants > Peat moss > Unclassified... | reverse complement strand
TTTGATTGTGTAAGAATGTATCACAATGTCTTCATCGCACACAAGTCCAGCAACCTCACAGAACTTGGCGCTCAAAGCAGGAAAGCTCATTGCATCTCTGACAATAGCTGCAAATTCATCAGCTGTAGCTGTTCCTTCGACTGGGGACACAGAAGCCTTGATTGTTGCTGGAATCACTTGGACTGATGGCAGCATTTTCTCCCAGAAGCTGATGGATGCAGGTGTACGCATCGAATGAACCACCACCACATCGAGGTGGACGCTCATGCAGGTCTGCCATACACAATACGACAATATTAATGACAGCAGCTTATGAGTTTGAATAAAACTATGGCAGCTCTGCAAATTGGGATAAAACTTGTGACAGTTGATCAAGATGCAGTGCAATGCAAATATTTACCATTCAGATATTCACCATTCAGCCTTATTCAGAAAGCAGGTGATACAACATATAAGAAGTCTCAAGAAGATCATGCTTCATCTTGAGATTCGAGATTCAAGATCCCTTCACTACAGAAATGAAAAAGGTGCTATAGGTACAACATAGAAGACTAAAGAAGATCATCCTTCACCAAGATGCAAGATTCAAGATCCTTCACTATAGTGCTTGATTGCGGATAGTGACTGTTATAGGCTTATAGCACTAACACACACATAGAGTTGATCTGCAGGTGTTACCAGGATTCCAACAAGAACACCAACAACTCCAGCAAGCCGCACCATATTGATAATCCGATAGCTCCTGCAAAAGAAACAAACAATCCTGGAAAGCTAGCTGAAGTTTCAAGAGAAGATAGAACCAGCTAGCAGAGCCACTTGTGACTATTTTGGGAGTGAGAGATATGATCATAGGAGAGTGCGTGGGTGAGAAATGAATTGGGTAGCGGGGCCTTAAATAGCTGCAACAACTTGACATCCTGGTGCTTGCCCCTGGCCCACCTCAATATGGGCCCAGCCTTCTTTTCCTCGCTTGCAGAATTCTACTGCTTCACTCCACTACTCTCCATGCATCTCCAGCTGATCGTCTTGGAACTCAGATGGACCCACCTTGCATGCATGACTTTACTTGCTGAAACAAAATCTCACTGCACCTCCTTAAAACAAAATGAATTCATTCAGAGCTTATTTTAATATAATAATTGATTAAACTGTGAGGAGGAGGAAACTGTTAACTTAATTAATTAATTATGAGCAACCTGAGGTTAGATATCGGCCACAAGGAATGATAGAATACTACCAGACGACTGAATCTAGGTATTTCATGTAGGAAGAAGATCCAAGCATACAAAATAAATTAATATTCCACTGCAATATCTACCAGTATAATAATTTCAAGGTCTTGAACATCTAGTACTTTTCAGACGTTAATCATTAATATTTGTGTCGTCCTAATCAGGCACCCCTTGCGTGGTTGAGGAGTAGTGGACGTAGCGGGATTCAAACCTCAAGGTCGAAAACTAGCAAACGGGAGGTAACTAGCTGTTATAATACTAGACGCGTGATAGAATTCAGTTTAATAAATCCATCAAATTTAAGAACGCGGATCAGGTTAATGCTTCCAGTCATCCTACATGCATGCCCTTAAAGTCTAAATTTCTTTTGTTTACGTGTAATATATGTTTGGGAATCTACACCAATATGAGCTAGCATCAGGTGGGGACTCTATGCTAGTTGTGTGATCAGGTAGTTACCAGCTGCTACATGCTACTTTAGAACTGCTAGAACCTAGCTAGTCAGCAGAGCTCTCATGAATAGTACCACTTCTAACACATGCTTCAGCTATCCTGATCATAGCCCACAAGTTAGTAGTCATGATGATCAGTTAGTTGTGAATGCTTAAGTTGTCATGAACTCTCTAGAATCCGCTAGTCTATGTCAAGTGGGAACACTATGCTCATGGGTTTGTGATCCGAGCTGATTATAGCTATTAAAACAATTTAAAGAGCAGGTAGGCAGCTACAAATCTGCACCACCAGATGCAGAAGCTGACAAGGTGCGTGGAACGCGTCAAGAGAGTTCCTCAGCTCTTGACATTAAGAACTAGCACATCTCGCTTGTGCTGTAATAATGAGCCGCTTGTGAGGTGTCCTAGCAGCCCAGGTCGCGTGTCTAGCTAAGTGGGTCCTCCCTCGCTCGCGCACAAATGCGTGAGCGAGGAGCTGAGGTCATGGTGGCTGAAGGCAGGGCAGGCGTCTGCCGCGCTCTGGTGAGGAAAGCGTGAACGGGAGGCCCCGCGGGAACTCCGCGCATAGGCCGCGCGAGAACTCCGCGCGCTATCGACCAGAGGCCAGCGACCGGCCAGAGGCCGCGCCGTGATCTAAGGGGCGCAATCGCTCTGTCCGCGATCCTACCAATCGGACGGTCCCATTAACAGAGTTTATTAACAAGCTTTCTTTCTAGACATGAGGTAGTGTTGTTTTTTTCATTGGTAAATTTTCGCCAATCAGTGAATTTTTGTGTGAAAAAGTGAAAAAATTGAGCGTTGTTTTGGGGTTCCTGATTGCCAAATTCCAAAAAAAAGTTATTAGAAAATCACCAGATTTTACATGGGTTCCACTAGTTAACCAAAAATATATAGAAGGATGTAAATGTTTAATTTACATCCATATTTTGTGGCTTCCATGTTCCATAATTTGGGGTAGATAGAAGTGCCTTTTTTTTCAAGTTTGTGATGGTAATAAAGTGGCGATCACCAATCACCCCTGAAAGAGTTTACTCAAATATAGCTATAAACAAAATATGAATTTAACAAAAATACGTAAGCATCCTTCTATATTGTTTGCTACCTACTGGAACTTAACACAGAAATCTGGCAATTTCTTTTTATTTTTCAAAATTTGGTGACTAGAAAACCAAAAGAAAACTTACTTTTCACCATTTTATTAAAACATTTGCCAATGAAATTTCGCTAGAAGAAAGAAAACCATGGCTATCTTATGGATGATCACTATGCAACGACCAATCATGTTGTAGTGATTGCACATATTTGGATGCATGGTGTGACATCAAACCTTTTGTTTTTCATTTTTTGTTTTGGGCTTGGATTCGTGCAATGGTTCATGAGTTGATTTTGTATTCGGGTCCAACCATGTTATTATTAGGAGTCACATGCCCCTTTAGACCACTGCTTTATTCTTACAGTAGCCTCCCGCCTAAGTACGCACCCACTTAAATACGCATTATTTTCTCGAAAAAATAGGGTTCAGATTTATTTAGTTCAACATGTCATGGATTGTCATTTGGTGCAAGTTTTGAAGATTCTTGCGTTTGGCTTTCAAGGTGACAGCCCGGACCTTACTTTGAAACGATTCAAACAACTTTCTAAGATCATCAAATGTTTCTTCAGCCTTTTCTCGAACTTCGAAGCAGAGCAACTAATCCTCTATATTAGCAACTTGCTTATAAAATGACTCAAATCCCTTAAATACAACGGTGTTTCCTAAACCCGAATCTGACGCTTGAGAAGTAAGAATGTCATCATCATCATCCAGATTCTCTTCAACAATCTTCATCGTCTCCAAAAGCTCTTCAACGTCTTCCAAAACTACAGCTGCGAATTCTTCATTGTTTTCATTGTCGACATGAACAAATTCTTCAAGCTCGTCTTGCCCAACATAAAGATTTAAAGCTGCGATAGCTTGTGCAACTTTGGTCCCTAAATCTTCGATCTCATTCACTGCTTCCTGATCAACTTCTAATGTCATTATTTTCACCTTGATAAATGTGTTTTTGATAGAGCTTGGTGACACGAATTGCCAAGCTTCTTTGACATAACTTGGAGCATTGAGCAGGTGAGCTGGATTTTCGTATGCAACTCCAACAGCACCGCGTTGTAATCTCCACCCCTGCATTTTCTTTCGAAGTTTCGCCTCCTCATCTAATTCATAGAAGTCAAGAACATCCTTGAAATAGAGATATTTGAACCTCTTCTTCAAAGCTGTGATTATGCCCATATCGCAGGGCTGTTTCCAACTTGTGCAATTTGGGGGAAAGAAGACGATCCCAACATTGTCACGTTCAAAAGCTTCAAAGTGTCCGGGGACATTGTCCAACAGCAAAAGAACCCAACATCTAGTTCGTTTTTTCACTTCTGGAAGAAACACTTCATTGAACCACTTCCAGCACGTTTCCACGTCCATCCAAGCTTTAGTTTGATTGAAATATGGAACAGGCCATTGGCGGTCGTTAATATAGGCAGGTGCTTTCGGTTTGCCGATTAATGCACAAGGAATTTTGTGAATTCCCACAGTGTTGGTGCACATGATAAGAGAAACCCGATCTTTGGATTTTTTCTTCCCTTTAGTGGTTGATATGTCTTCATTTGGCATTAGAATGCTATATCTCGGTAGTAGGCAAAAAAACAAGCCGGTCTCGTTCATATTATAGACGTTTTCAGGATCATATTGGGCAATAATCACATAGAGGTCATCTTAAACTGCTAGCAATCCAGGATTGGATTTGTTGACTTCAGCTCCCTCTCCATGAAGCAAAATCTTTTACAACCCTTGACGCACTCTGAATCGACTTAGCCATTGCCAAGATGCCTTGAAATCCGTTTCCAGAATCGATAAACTCGATGCAATATTTTTTGCTTTGGCAATGGCGAGAGATGGCGGAACAGGAAGATTGGCATGACGCATGCTATCAATCCAGATGTAAAGCATGTCTTCAAGTTTGGTGAAACGACCAACAAAGGATCGAAAAGTCTTCTCTTTAGCTTCATCAAACATTAAGGCAAATCGCTCTAAGGTTTGCTCCTGCTTGTCCCACACCTTTCTGATAGCTCCTTCACTAAAATCATATTCGCGCGCTATAGCCTTTTTGCTAGGAGCATCCGTCTTGCTCAGCTTCACTATGATCTCACATCGCTGGGACTCATTAAGGTGTTTCTCGTTCGGTTTCTTCGACATTGCAGCCAAATCAAACGATTAAGAAGTGATTCGTCTAAAGTGCGCACCTACCGGCTAAGTACGCACAATCCTCCCAGGTTCAAGTTGCGTACTTAGGCGAGAGGCTACTATATAATATTTTTAAAATATTTTTCATACATCTTCCAATAAACATTAATTTTTTTATAAAAAATTTTAATATTTTATGCTAAGGTGTATGTTAAAAAAATCCTAAAATATGTTATTAATTAAAAACTATTTTCAAATCGTGCTTTTAGTGTCAAAATTGCTTTTAAGATATTTTTATGTAACTTTTAAGCAGTGGTTACAAGAGGTTAAAAGTCCTTATAAATATTTTTCATTCATTAGATTGATTCCAAATTTTTATGATATGTAGATAATGTGTTCACAATAACATTTTTAAAAAAATTATTCTATTAATTTTTCTTTTTTTTTTACAATCTAAAGTTCAAAAAGTTAAACAGTGGTTACGACTACTTTTGGTACATGTTAGTATAATTGCACCCATTCATATGCATGTTTTTTCATGTGTTAGTTTCATTAATGTTTGGGATTGCTCTACTTGTACACATCATCCCTTTGCATAATCAAATTCCTATTATGGTGAAGAACTAACCATTTGAAATTCTTGTGAGAGTTTTTCCATGAGCTTATCACAACCAAACACTATTGTACAAATTGCAAATCGTATGGATCTGCAACATGTAATTAGTAGGAGGGGATAAAAATTATCAAATATAAAACTCGTGATATTTTGCAAGTATTTAAAGCCAAAAGCCTTCTAAATAGTGTGAACAGTGGAATGAGAAAAATTATCTCTTGCAAATATTTCAATGGGATCTAAGAAAAAGTTGTAGTTTTTTTGAAATGATCAAAATGGCTATAATCATTTTGTTTGTGATTTCTCAAACTTTCTCAAGATTAGTACTTTGATATCAACTCTAGTTATAACATAATTCAGCTTTTAAACACTTTTGATTACACTAGTATTGTGTGAGATTTTTCATCTTGGGTGACATTGGTTTAAGTGTGAATGGGCCAAATTTTTGGTTTAATCGGTATGTTCAATGCATATTTGCACTTCGTGTTGCCAACACAACAATTCATATCATATGCACATAACAAAAACTTGTGCAACTTTAAAGGTGCACCAAGGAACTAAGACTGATGCACTCCCAAGTCCCGGGGTGAACCCACTTGAGGGTCCAACTATGTGTAGTTGCGGAAAAGTGGGACTTGAGGGTCGCTCCCGACTTCCAGCACTAAAGAGGGGTAGAGGGGCGTGCTAGAAGTCCCGGGATTAGACTAGGAAGATGGACTAGTAGATCAAGCACGAATCTGCATCCAAAACCAACCACAAGAGGGTTAGTTCACGTTCGGGAACACCCTTGGGTGTTGGGACAAGCCACGGGCACTTTGGACTACTTGACTCACCACGGCCTGGACTTGAGGGAAGCCACCACCTTCCCCCATATAGTATTCTTTGCGTCTCACCGCGGAGGCTACATTCGAATGGCTCTTTTTCCCGGGACTCCCAAGTTGGAGTCCCGAAATTGTCCCGGGTTGGAGTCCCGGGACTTTGGACGGCCACAGCTCCTCGCCCCAAACTCAGATCGGGATGAGTCTTGAACCAAAGTTGTAGCTCTGGTCGAGAGCTTTTCAACACCGTGTCGCACTCCTTGAGGCCACGTCGGGAAGAGGTTGATTCCGGACTTTTAGTGGTCGGGAGTCAAACTGCCAGTTTGACTCCCGGCCCTTCTTTTGCCCATAACTTAGGCTGCAGATGTCCAAATGGGCAATGCGAGGCCATTTTGGACATCTACTCTTCAAGACCTTTTCAATGACATAAAGAACGCATCAAGGCAAGGAGATTTGACCCCTCAAATCGTCTTCTGAGTTTTCGAAAGTCCCGAAGGACTCCAAGTCTTCCTTTTTGGGAGTGGGAGTGGGGTTGCGACAAAGACGACAACCTTCAGTAAGTAGGGTAGGGCACCAATAAAAATCAAGTTGGCAATTATCCTTACAACATAAGAATGCTTAGTGGATTTTTGCAATGCAGAACGATCAACATGTGATTAGGGGGGCATCTTTCTATATGCCAAATTATATTTCCACATGGAGCCTCAAGCACTTCAATATTTTATTAAATTTGGTTTGCCCCAGGTTGTTCATTTCCACACTTGATCTAACAATTATACGGTTTACACGAAGGTGAGAAAAATTCACATGATCATGTTTATGTGAATCCCCTTTTAATTTGGGGGCTAGGTTTGTTTTTTGTTTGCAAAAACCAAAGAACTATTCACCTTCCATATGTGCGATTCTAATTGTGCAAGTCAATTGTGAGGAATATTTCAGAATTGCATTTGCAAGTTGCTTCAAATATCTAGATTGGGTTGTTCTACACAAGAATAACTCATTCATATTAGGCCTTTAACTTGGTCGACCACCCTACTTGAAATGAGAATACAATGTCTCTTATTTGAATGTTTGGACATAGTCATCCGATATCACAACATATAAATAGGCTCCCCCTTTTCCCAGACTGTTGAAGCCAAACATTGTGTATTGACTCTGAAAGGTTGCACATGCGCATGTCTGCAAGCTCTTCCAAAAAGAATTTTTGCAAGAATTTATTTTTTTGTTATGTTGTTTTAAAATGAATAGTACCGTAGATGTGAATTTGTCAAGAAGATGGGGGTGAAAGAAAAGATGTGTGTGAGGGTTGAAAACAATACATGTATCATAACATCTCTCCATTGTCTCACATGAAAGTGCCGAAAATTGAGCCAATTTTCTAACACTTGAAATCCAACTTCATTAGTTGCCCCAAAGAATACCACTAGTATTAGATTGTTACATACCAAGCATCTCCCTCTTCCAAAGAAATGGCATTTTTGTATTTGTAGCACAATGTCTTATGTTTGTTTCGTAGTTCTTGCTAGATTTATTATTTTGTGTTTATCCATGGATTGACTCCAATGAAAAAAACAAGTTCATTCTCTATCAACCATTAGCTCACTTAGATATCCGTTGCCATAGACAATTTGAATTACGTTCCAATTGCCCTAAGCATTGTTGGCCATGAATCCTTTGAAGTTTCGATATGGAACACCATTATTGGCCATCACCTTGTTTATATTTTGCCATATTACACACTAAGCCTACATGTCTTTAGATTGCATATCACATATTGTTATCATAATGACCTTGTAATAAAAATAAGCATACACATGGCAGGCAAATGTCATCCAACCTTCAACATGTTTCACATGATTAAACATGATCTAAACGGTTTGGAGGTCACCCCTAGGCTACATCCGTGATGCACTCCCAAGTCCCTTGTTGAACCCACTTGAGGGTCCAACTTTGTGTAGTTGCGGAAAGTTAAGACTTGAGGGGCACTCCCCACTTCCAGCACTAAAAGGGGGTAGAGGGGCTTGCTAGAAGTCTTGGGATTAGATTAGGACGATGGACTAGAAGATCAAGCTTGAATTTGCATCCAAAACCAACCACAAGAGGGTTAGTTAGCATTCGAGGACACCCTTGGGTGTTGGGACAAGCCATGGGCACTTTTACACACAAGACTCACCATGGCCCGGACTCGGGGGAAGCCACCACCTTCCCCCATATTGTATATTCTGCAGCTCTCCGCCGAGGCTACATCCAAATGGCTCTTTTTCCCGGGACTCCCAAGTTGGAGTCCCGAAACTGTCCCAAGTTGGAGTCCCGAAACTGTCCCAAGTTGGAGTCATGGGACTTTGGACAGTCATAGTTCCTCGCCCCAAACTTGGATCGGGACGACCTTTGAACCAAAGTTGTAGCTCTCGTCGAAAGCTTTCCAACGCCATGTCGCACACCTTGAGGCAACGTCGGGAAGAGGTCGATTCTTGACTTTTAATGGTCGAAAGTCGAACTGGCAATTTGACTCCTAGCCCTTCTTTTGCCCATAACTTGAGCTGTAGATGTCCAAATGGCCCATACGAGGCCAATTTGGGCATCTACTCTTCAAGACCTTTGCATTGATATAAAGAACGCACCAAGGAAAGGAGATTCGACCCCTCAAATCATCTTCTGAGTTTTCAGGAGTCCCAGAGGACTCCATTTTCTCACTTTTGCGAGTGTGAGTTGCATTCTCACACTTAGCCCCAAAGTGGGGTTGCGACAATCATAATGACCTTGTAATAAAAATAAGCATACAGATGGCAGGCAAATGTCATCCAACCTTCAACATGTTTCACATGATCAAACATGATCTAAGCGGTTTGGAGGTCACCCCTAGGCTACATCCGCTTAACTAAATCACAACCACTACCATTTCCATGCACATACATCTTGAACAGAAATGTTTTTCTCCAATTCGTTGCCCTAGAAAATAATTATCCTGAATGTAACAATAACCATTGTTAGCTTTTAAAATGAGAATGTTAAAACATACCCTTTGTCCCTTAGCCGATGTTTAAAGGATACAACTAAATTTCGGACATTGGGAGAAAACAAAACTATGAACTTGTCCATCATTCGACACAACTTGTCATTTTTAAGAACTTCCACTGGCCCTTCTCCATCCTTGTTTAGCAAATGTTCTAAGAGGAAAGTTTTACCTATAACCAACGCAATGGCTGATGTAATAGCCCTTGGTGTGTGAGATGCCTCTTCCTCGATCAAGGATTTAACTTGCTCAAACAATTCTTTTGAATGATCTTCTGCCACTAGGTGATCATGCATACCTAAACGAATTGTTATTCAAGTCAAATTGTCCTGCTTATGCATAATGTAATACATGCAAGCTAGACACAACTTCACATAGAAGGGGGCAGTATTACAAATTTTACAAAAATGCAAATTGGATGCAAAACAATTTGAAACTCATGAACGACATCGCCACTCCAAACTATTTTGTTTCTACATTTGTTAAAAAAATATAAATCGCAACCATCATTCTGACATTGCAAATGGCCCAAGCAACAAGCTCTTTGAAAATTCAAATTGAAATCATTCTTAACGTTAGTCGTTTTGACCTTATACCACGCATGGCCATCATGTTTCATGTCCATTCCTTGCATCTAAACAAAATGACCATTGGGATTGACAAGGGGGGAATTCAAACATAACATCAACATCTAATGTGGTCAAAATGCAAGGAACAATTTCAATACAAAAATTACCATTATTCAAATCTCTCAACTTGGAACTACCATGCATGGCAAGGGACATTACCCTAAAACAATCCTTAACACTTAGCACATATGGTCCTCCCATGGAGAGAATGTTTATACAAAAATATGGAGAATCAACGAAAACAAAAGGAAAATGACTAATCGCAAAGAAGATTCTAATGAACATAGAAATATTATAAACGTTCCATCTTCATTAGAATTGCACAAATCTATGAACGAAGATTAAGGTCCCCGAGGGTAGCAAAAACTTCCCACTTGATCTCCACAAAATGTGGGACAACATTGGCATTAGATGCAACATTTTTTGACATCAAAACATTATTCTGAAAGCTTTTTGGTAGATTTTCCCTAACAATCCTAAACCTTCCGACATTTGCCCTCCATTCCAAACCGAGGTCACCAATGATTGGAACCTAATAAATAGATCTCATAACACTATTGTTGGCATTATATGCATCATCCTTGGAAATAGGAAAAATTTCTTGATGGAATTCAAACATTGCACACTGTAAGCATTTATCTATGACATGTGAAATTTCAAATTTATTAGTAAGAACAGTGAGTTCAACTTTACCCTTGGCATGAAAAGTAACCATTTTATTGAAGAAAAGGCTTGCGTAGTGAGGTGGAAGTGCTCAACAAATAACTACTCTATAAGGAAACATATGACAACTATGGAATTCAATAGGTTGGTTGAAAAAGCAAAGCATGTGTTTGCATTATTGAAAAACTCACAATAACGAAAAGAATGATCAATGGAGAACGAGAAGAATGTTCAATGCAAATGAAACTTCACTCTCCAAATCGGATGGGAGATACTCAATTGAATAGAAAAAATAGAGGAGGACAAGACCAGAAGACTAGTTTTAGTAACAAATTGTTGTCGATTTATGGTACACAAGTTAAAAAACGGACAATTGGGTAGAGGAATTCTTTGAAAAAAATTACATAATTGTATGTCATATACACTTTATTTTATTTGCCACCAAAAAGCCATAGTGTGTTTCATGAAGGAATCTATTATTTCATTTTGCTGAGGGTCTAGCACACAAACTCAATTTTCCTGCCAATTAAGCAACTAAAACTGACAAAGGTAAAAAATTGGACACATTTTAGAGACACACTTAATTATATTGGGAATAGTCCATATAATTGTATATTATTTTTCATTGCTGCATATCCTAATAGAATAATAATAAACAAAAAATATATGAGTGCAATAGTCTAATTTTCTTTTAAATTGCCAAGTTTCAAATTTTTTTATGAGGTGAATTATAAATTGGATTCATGAAACACAAACTAGGTTTATATTGTTGAAGTATTATGATAGTGTCTACCCAGAAAACATTATTTTGAAAAATCAAGGCAATTATTATATATCAATTATACAAAATGAATAATATTGCATAATGATTTACAATCCATTATGAAATTATTACTACAACATCGTAAAATACTAGTCAAATATGCATTATTAACAAATTAAAATTATGAAAAAAGGATTTTTTTATTCCAAATTAATTGGGACAAGTTTCACTATAAATCAAAAACCAAACACAAGGGACAATAATATGAAATACATGATAAGTGTATGTAAGAATCTCCCACTAAAACTATACTAAAATTGATTTGTAAAATGTAATTTGAAATTGATTTATCAAATTTTCTAGTCCTGAAATTTTATTTAAAAAATTAAGATGAATATTTAAATACACAAATATTAAGAGATATTCGATTTGAAACAAAAGGAGCCATGCAAATTAATAATTTTTAATATAGTAAAATTTTCAACAAATTAACCAAATGTGTTTTTAACATATATGACCATTAAAAAAAATTTGTTGTTATGCAAATAAGATGAATAGGCACTTCACATTTATTTAGGCAAATGATTGATGGTAATATTTTATTATACATATAATGATAGCATTGAGCAATAATTTCACCATTACACTTCCTTGGGATAGAGCAAATTGCATTGGGAAACTTAAATCCATGACGCTACTTATGATAATAAATAATGTTGATGAGGATAGAATGTGTCTCAAAATTTAGAGCAAACATATATGATTACAACAAACATACAAAAATTGGGATACTGGTTGATAAGGGGAAATGATACAACACACCCTAATCGAAATAATTTTTTATTCAACATAAATAATCTAAAGGATAGATGTATTTCTTCATACATGACCATTTGCAATAAATATTGTTTTCGAGGTTATTAAAAAGGAAAAGCTTATGAAGTCATTTAACAAACGAAAAAAACTTGAAAGAGATTTGGTACGCACTCCCATGTGTGTGTTATTTCATTAGACTTCATTGCGATGGAGGAAATCACAATAATAATACCAAATCCAAGAAATTAGGTGAGAAAAGAAATTATTTAATTAAAGCACGCACACATTTCAAAAATTATAGAAACATATCGAATTTCGCATGTGTGGGAAAATACCAGTTCTCGATGGGTAGCTAGCATGTTATCAAAAATTAAATTTATCAATTGCTTAATAAGAAAATCTAGTTTAATCTTTCCCAACTATATATTGTAAATTCAAACAATATTAAGTGTTTGCCAAAAGATTTCACAAATTCTAACTAGTGGATTTTTGTTATCAAAGAAGGAGGTAGAGGCAGGCTATGGTGAAGATTCAAGGGATGACAACAGCAGCACACAAGGCACAAACCCTCATCCTTCAATATGTGTTAACGCAATTAGGTTTTTTATAAAAAAAATTGGTTAGTAGAAAATGAGTTCACATTTTAGGGTTTAAGGTTTCTTCAAATATTAGTCTAACAATGCCAATACATTAGTTTAAGATTACATTTGTCAAGGCTAGATAATTCTGAACAACTCAATCTTTGTAGAGCTCAATGAGATCAATTCAGAGCTCAATTGAAATATTTTTCCATTTCTTAGATGAGGTCTCAGTTATTTTCCCAATTTCTTGCATAGTTCAATTTCAATTTAAATGTTCAATCAGAGCAAAAAATGTTTAAGAATTTTTGCTTTGATAAAAAAACCATTAGTTGAACGTTTGGTCACCCTAATGTAGTTTTTATTTTTGAGTTCAATAAAATATCAGTTTCTAAAAAAAATTGTTTACCTTTTTTAGGGTTTCACAAAGTAGAGAGGTAGGGCTTGAGTCCATAATTGTATATAAGTGTTCATTATTAGAAGAGTCTTTCCAATTGATTTCTTTGTGCAGGAAAAAGGAAAAGGCCCAAAGACCCCAAGAGATCTCAACACACCTCAAGAGGAGAACAACAAGTTCCAGGTAAGAACTTGAAACTTGAATTTGGATTTTTGTTCAAGTTTTGATGTGTAAGCAAAATCCAAGCTCAAGTTTGGATTTGAGTTTGATAAAACTTGAGCTGGAATCTAAACTAAAGCTTGGATTTTAGAATTATGGCAAAATCGGCCCGAAAAAAAAAAAAAAAAAAAGGAGTTGAACTTGGGCTTGGCTCCAAATATGAAGCCTAGTCCAAGCTTGGCTCTTTTTTGGTTTGTTGCAACCAAGCTTCTCTTGGTCCTAAGAGAAGTTCAATGAAAGCTTAAGGAACTAAGCTCTAGTTCGGCTCTAAAAAAGGAGTTAAACTAAAAATTGACTTCAAAATTTTTTGCAGTTGAGCTTTTCTTGGCACCAATAGAAGTTCGATTACAAAAAAAATGGCCAAGATCTAATTCAACTCCAAAGGTGGAACCAAGCTACAACTTGATCCCCCTTTTGACAAAAACAAAATCAAACTTTAGTTCGACTCCAAAAGTGGAGTTGAACTAGATCTCAAATTTTCATTTGTTCATGAGGCCAAGCTTCCCTCTTGGCACTAAGAGAAGCTTGGCCAAATTTTTCAAAAAAAACCAAGCTTAACTTTTTTTTCTCCTACAGTTGAAGATCTTTTGACACCAAAAAAACCTTGGATGCATCAAAAAATGCGAGGAACTAAACTCTAGCTTGACTCCAAACATAGAGCTTGGCTCTTTTTTTTTAGCCAATCTTTTCCTTTTGAATTCACCTCTTTTTTTTTGGAAAAAATGTTGAACTTTCTTGTGTCTTTTTTTGCAAGACATATTTTGAAAAGATATCTTCATCACAAGGATTATGGAGATGCCTCAGGTATTGGGTGCATTTGGATTAAATTTGTTTGAAAATTCTTGACTGCTTTCATAGTTTTTTTTCGTGCATTTATAACATTATGAATTATTTTGCATATTTTCCAAGTGGTGGTAAATGTAAACTCTCTGTCCTTTGATAAGACTATTTAAGCCTATCTAAACTACAAAAAGTTTAACAATTCTGAAATCCTTGACAAACACAAGATGGTGTCGAAGAGCAAATCCTAGATGGCTATTCCCCTGTGCTAGATAATATTGATGCCAATTATTCATCCTACTCTCAAAATTGATGTCCTCAAGATGGAGCGGGCATTCTAGATTAGTTATTGGGAAGGGGGACAAAAAAACTTATGTTTCACCTTTCAACTTGAAAGGGTAGGAGGAATTCCAATAGTAGCACGTTTTCTTGGAATCAGCATTGGATGTTGAAGAATGAGAGATTTGAAACTTTCTTGCTTACCGATCTTGACCTCAAATCTCTCTCCAAGGGCATTTCTTTTGTTTGGGATAGTAATCAAAGGTTGCAAGCTTGGTTGCCTTATATTATCCATATGCATGATGATGAACCCTCCTAACACATTTTTGTTGATTTCATTGTCTTTGATACCTCTCATGGGCTTGATGAATTTATCATTACCATGACGAAACTCAACAAATATGTACTTGACCCTTCTCTTATTTCTTACATCAAAATTCAAAGGATTTTGTTCTCATTCTTGTTTGTATCTTTGCAGGTCAGTGGAGCTAGACCATGTAAAACCTAACCTTGTTCACGAATTTTTCAGAATCCAATCAATTGGGATTATCCCCTTGGAGTAGTTCAAGGAAGTGCTACCAGTAAAAGTTTACAATAAATGCTAGTCCAAGTCCCACAAGACATAGCATTCCTTGACCTTAAAAGTTTTTTTGAATATAGGTATAAGGTATGAAATATTTTAGATTCCCTTCAAGACTTTTTTTTAACCTCTATATTCAACTTGTTCATCCTTGTTTTTCTTTGTTCTTGCAACAAGAGATTTTTGTAGCTAGGGATGTCACGGTCAAGTTGTATTATGAAAAATTCCTCAACATTCAAAATCGCTCATCACTAAGACTTTTGGAATGAATGGAAAAAGTTATGGAGTAAGTTAAGAAGGATCACTACTTGGGCTTTTACAAGCACTTACTAGTATGTGATCCTTCTAGATGCAAATTTCTTGAAGGAGATATAGGTTCATTATGACTTGAACTCAAAGCCAAAGATGTTGACAAAAAAATTCAAAATGCTCACCTACTCCTATGTCTTGGTCGAACAGAAATTGTCCTAGTTGAGGATGTTAAATGAATATGTTGTTATGAAGGAAGGCAAAAAATTCCCAAGCCTGACTTTTTAAACTCCCAATTCAACAAATGGTTGCACAAGGCAACCTTCTGGCATTAGGTATTCTATTTTGAGATGCTATTTTTTTCATTTTTCTCTGAGATGTTCATTCTTATTGCACTCTTGTATTTGCAACTTGAAATTAAGGTGCTCAAGCTGTACAATGCAACAATCTCTAATTTTTCTTTGGTTATGAAAAAGGTTTAGGATATTATTTCTCTTTTTTCATATATACAACAATGGAGGCTAATGGTATAAAAGACTTGCCTTTTTCGGAAGTTCAAGCTTAAGGATGGGATCCAAATAAGTAAATCTTGGGAACAGTAATCTAAAAGCAAGGAGGTTGTCAAATGGGTTTTGTATAGGTATTCCAACCTATTTGGTTTTCCTTTCAATCATAAAACTTCATTCCATTCTTAATTTGTGAGAAATTGATTTCTGAATGTGTGTCGGTCCACATACCTTTTTTTGGATCACCACAAAGTTTCCTTAGTTTCAATGTTGAAGGTAAGAAAGTTGGTAGCCATGTTGTAGAAATCATTATGAAGGTGTTGTTCATTCCCCTACAAGTATTTCTATCATGTCTTATTATTCCATGGTGCCATTGATCAATTCCCTAATCTCTTGGACATCTAGTGTGACCCCAAGGCTGATAGCACTATGTTCTAGAAAGACCTACTCAAGGGTTGACTTGCTTCCCATCTTTTCCAATGTGGTTGGTACCTTGATTGTTCGACAAATAGCACCCCCACCTTGGAGATTCCCTTAAAGGAGAACATTGAGCAATCTTTCATGGAGACTCTTGCAAGCTCTAAAGGAACACAAGTTGAAGGTGGGAGGCAGAAAATTACTTCCAAGGGAAAGGGAAAGTTGAATAAAAAAGTGACCAAACCTCCCTCCTTTGATGTAGATTAGTTGAGGTTCTTTTGAACCAGACTATAGGTCTGCAAACACTAGAAGATATGAGGAGAGATAAAAGGGCTATTACCCCACCAATTCTTCCCACCGCTCCTCTTGGTGGAGTTTGAAGCACTCAATAAGGATCATTCAAGTTTCCTCCATCCCACCCCAAGTTCAATTGTTGTTACCTCCAGTAGGCCTCCTGGCTTTCACCACATGGTCCTCCCATTTTCATGGCCTTCCATTGTGGCAACCAAGATCTCATCCCAGACCTAACCCCTAGAGTAAGAAACAATCTCCAAGTTCATTCACAAAGTAGGTTTACATTACATTCTCTTTCACTTTTCAACATAGTTCTAACAACTTGTCCTGGATGCACTAACTTTTTTCTTCTTTCTATGCATATGAATCTTGGTGGCAAGGTTGAATTTGTCATTGTAGATGTTCTTGGAAACCTCCCTGTTGCTCTCGTATCCAAAAACCTAGATGATATTCCTACTTGGACTTGGAAGGTTGATGAATACATTATTGCAGTCTTTGATTTTGCCAAGAAGTTCTTAGCCTTTAATGGGTTGTCTTGTTATTTCACCCATATGACTTCAAATTTGAAGGAGGTCAAGTTTTATCAAGGGAACTATGGCTTCCAAATTTGGATGAAATGGATTGTGGTGAACTCATTACCATTCAAGAGCAATGACAACCCATTTTTCATGGTTCCATCGTAATCCATTAAGCTTTCATTGTATTTTTCTTCTTATTTCCTTTAGCTGAAATTTGTTTTTAATTTTGCAAGTTCTCCTCAACCATGCAACTCTTTTTGTTAAGTCTTTGATGGGAGCTCCTCTGGTAGTGGGAGATTCATTTTCTCCTCACCATCCGATGAGTTTGTGAACAACTCTCTTGATGTTTGAAATGAGGATGTGTTGTATAATTAGACGTGTAGGGTCTCTATTCTATATCCAAGGCCAACAAACCCTTTAGGGCCGCAAAGGAAATGCATATTGTTAATGTTCAAGCATTGATTGATGTTTGTTCTAAGACGTGATCCTTTGTTGTGGATTTATCTACATCCACAAATATGTATGTTTCTTCAAAAACTCATTCTCAATCTTTACATCAAAAATTGTGTCTAACCATCTTTCACCTTGTAAGCAACACTATTAGGGCATGCCAAAGCCTTCAGCATCACATCCTAGCTTTGGAGTTAGATATGGAGGTTTTTACAAAAGCATTAGAGCCTCTCATTGAAGTGGCCATGCTCAAGCTTAACACCAAGCATGTTCATAGCTTTGAAGAGGTTGTTTGGTTGTGAGTAAGTTTTCCACTTGCATCAATATTATGTATTCCTTAAGTTCTTTTTATTATATGCCTCACATTTTTCTTTCTTTTTATTTGTAGAGCGTCATCTCCACTAAAAAACTTCTTTTCATTAGGGGAGGATGAGATGCTCTAAGATCCTACCATTTCTTTTTTGCTACCATCATATGTCAAGGCTCAAACCTTGGCTCTAGAATCCTTTGCTTCACCTCCTTCACAGATAGTTTTTCGAGGTTATGATCCAAGAATTAGAACTTACATCAATGATGAAGCATTAAAAGATGTTTAGGATTTGTTTTTGAGCTTGGGGGTAGATTATTGGGTTTATGAACCCATTGGGTGGTCCTAAGGTTGGGTGGAAAGCTCTAATGATGTTTTTATGTTTTGCATTAGATTTTGCTTTCATGTCAGTTTTCATAAAAAGCTCCTTTTAATTCATCTTCCTGGAACTCCTATATATTTATATTGAAGCTTGTACATACCATAATGTTGGAATAATCTTTGTCAAACAAAAGTGACAATATAATGTTATCTATTGGAATGCCCACTCTAATTTTAAACCTAGTTTCGAGATCAGTTGTATATTCTACTGTGAGCTCTACCGACATGGCCATGGCTAGTAGTCTCAATATTTAAAAATTGGGTTAGGAATATGTGAGTGTGGTGAAGTTATTAGGGGGGTTTAACAACTTTGTGTTAGAATAGGGGTTGA
>Ga0116229_10006661_pt1 | contig 18502 bp, 8 predicted proteins | sample S1TSphgellanicum_3_FD_87313 | JGI IMG/M metagenome (GOLD analysis project Ga0116229, IMG submission 87313) | Host-associated microbial communities from peat moss isolated from Minnesota, USA - S1T2_Fc - Sphagnum magellanicum MG | ecosystem: Host-associated > Plants > Peat moss > Unclassified... | reverse complement strand
TGAAAAATTAGAAGAAACGAAAGAAAAAAAAAAATATGAATATCCTCCTACTGTAGGGTGGAGGAAGAGAGAAAAAATAAAAAATTTGGGTGGGGGGGGGGGGGGGGGGGGGGCGCAGGGCATCGCATTGAACACAAAGCAATCGTTACTCATTACCAAACAAATTCTGACATTCATTACAAGTTGTGATTCTCCAACTCGACACCTCACCAAAGAACTTTGGCTACCACGTACTATAGCTAGGTGGCACTTTTGCAACTGGCCGATTCTTGCCTTGAAGGTTATTTAACTTAATCTTGTGAAATAACAACCAAAAGCCCTAAAGGCTAAAATCATGCACATTGAATGACTTCATTGAATGCAAATTTGGTGAACCTCAAGTTTCAAACCTCTATTTATTGTGTACACTAGGTGACATGCACCTTATCCAAGAATGCAATGGCAATAGCCCATTGCAAAAAGCGAGAAGAGGCAACAATACCCCCATTGTAAGAAATGGAATAAAACAATGATACCCTCATGGAAAGAAATAATATAAGCAACTATACCATGATGGAATGAAGTGGCAAGTAGTGGTGTCATGATGAATTGACCAATTGCACTATTGTTGGTGAAAAGCAAAATGACATTGTAAGGTGTTAGCAATAATCAACAATTACAAACATCCATCTAGTTACGAGACTTGATGTGAGGCTGCCATGTGTGACAATGGGAGTTAGGGTTTAGAAGAAATAGTAAGCAAATTATGTGTAGGAACATGTAAGTTTTTGGCAAATCTAGCCAAAAAATGGTTCTTTTTTTAGGCTTGTAGGTAGAACCCAACGATTCCATGTTGAAATATGGCAATATTTCACCATTAAAAATGCTAATGAATAGTGTCAGTAATATTATAGCTTTGCATATGCACTAGTATGTACTTTGTTTCCTCTAGGAGAAAAAATATATAGTCATGGGTGCCTAAGGCCCAAATTAAGTTATCTTCATTATATGTTTCTCTATGTAAGGTTTTTTTTATCCTTTTAGATTATATGTTTGCTTAAATAGGGAGAAGCTATAAGGAATGGAAACTTTATCTTCATAAAATCACTCAACATGGAGAATAAAGTGAAAATAATTGAAACTTACAATCATCATATGAGTGACAAAATTAATACATCAACTTCTCAAGTAATCATGATTTGGTATTGTAAATTAATGATTAGTGGCAAGCCACATATACCTCAAGGAACAAAAAATGGCCACACAAAGGTTAATATGGTGCAAGAATTGTAATGTTGACATGTTTAATTGATCCCACATTAAAGAAGGTAGAATTTCTTTTTGTAGCAAACGCTTTGCACATTTAAGTTACTTTTTAACTATTGTGCTTTAGCTATTTCTTAATTACCATAGTATAAAGGTAGCTTCAACACATGTCTGTCGATTGATTAATTAATTAATTTGGGTAGGAAATAGAATGGCTCCTAAATATTCTCAAATTTTTCTTTAATTACCCTCATAAAAAAAATTCTGAAAAAAAATTTGAAAATTTCAACATAAATTCTAAAAATAACATAATTAATGTTGAAGTTGTCAAGGTACTACTTTTGGTTTGATCGAAACTTGGTCATGCTCAAAAAGTGAAAAATAAGGGATAAAAGATGTAAAAGACATCTACTTGCTAAACCAATAAACTCTTACTATTTATAAATCTCAATAGATTCTAAGAAGGTGTTTTATACCCTATGTTTTAAACATTTTTCTTTGGTACTAATATTTCAGCCAAGACATTAGTTTCAAGATGACCAATAGAAATATATTCTAATGACCGATCTAAGCTTTTCCACACAACTTTGAACATCTTCACCAATTTTGTTCAACATTTTGTTCAAAAATGCATGTATTAACACATATTTAAGTAATTTCGAACTTAAAAATTAATTCAAGACTTAATTCAATTTCATGGATCGGTGCAAACCCATTTGGGTGGCCACCAAAATGGAGTGATTACAATAATTTCAATCATAAATTTGAATTTTGTTTCATAAATTTTCAACCAAAAGTTGAATTTCAATCCATATTTAACATAAATGGTGAGCCCAAACCCATCTAATGACCACCAAATTGGAGCCATTGCAACAATTTCAATCATACATTATGATTTTGTCTCATAAATTCTCAACCAAAAGTTGAATTCCAATCCATAGTTGGTGAGCCCAAACCCATATGGTGGCCACCAAATTGAAGCTAGTGCAATAATTTTGATATCAATCATAAATTTTCGACCAAAAACTGAATTCCAATCCATATTTAGTACAATTGATGAACCCAAAGCCATGTAGTGGCCAGTAAATAAGAGCCATTACAACAATTTCAATCATAAATTATAATTTTGTTTCATAAATTTTGTAGAAATTTGTAAGTCTTGTTTGATTATGGTCATGATGCTATGATTCCTCTATTTTTCTTCTTCTCTTGGCTTTGCTCTCTAAAACTTAACATTGAGAATTTAAGAACATTAAGAATGTAGCTTTCTTCATTCATGTTTTTTTCAAAAAAAAATTAAAAGCATGTATAATTAAACAAGAAAATAATAACATTACAAACAAACGTCCTTGAAATTTTGGGAAAAAAAAAAAATAATGCAATGTAGAGGTGAAAAACATAACATACTAAATCTTGCTTTTAGCTCCTCACTCATTAATTATATATATGAAAGGTGATAGCTTATTGAAAATAACAACAACAATTAATAACAAGCAATTAAGTCAATATTGTTAATTAGCCACATTTACAAACCCTAATTTATTAATAATAGTAAAATACTAGCATATATAATATTGAATGTTAATGATGAAAGTGATATGTAAGTTTTTGACCAAAAAAATTAGTAAAACCATTAGCCAAAGGTAAATCAATATGCTCAATTACAAGTAGTATATTAGTAAGGTAAAATGGTTGTAACAATGTTATAAAAATAATTATCACTTGGGTAGCTTTTATGCAAGTAAATTTATAGATTTGATAAGATAAATTTTGGTTATAATAAGTTTAGATTCTCAAGTATTTTGTATAGTTTTTAATTTTTTGATGTTAATAAAAATAGGATTATGATTAAATTTGTCAATGACAATAATTTGTTTTTAAAAAATTGGTAAAGAATATTGAATTTTGTAAAGTTCAAACCATTGGCATACAAATTTTCGTAGGTAAATATCCATAGATCTAAGGAACCATGAAAGGAAATCCCCAAATTGGAATTGTTTTTGAGATGTTTAGTTATAAGACCATCATGTTCAATTCCATCAATTTGATGTTATTATGCCATGTGCCATCAATCTAAACTCTTGTAACTTTTCGAAATCTATCAGTCTACTAGTCAAAACCATAATTAGTGTTATCTAGATTAGTTCGTATATCATGGTATGTGGGCAACAAATATTCAAAAGTGAAAGCACACTAAAGTGTTACATTTTGGATGTCCGGGAGTTCATTTTTCACAATTAAAAAATTTTCAATAGTAGTTTATTCCAATTGATATGTGCAAATGATGAAATGGGATTCATGTCAAAAATGAACACATACATCAAAACATTATGTTAAAATTTCATGGTCAAATATTTGGTATTCAATTTGTTATGGACTTTTAAAGTTGTACAAAAACACATGTCTGGTCATGGATAAATTAAATGGATTCAATACACCTTGATATAATGTCCTTTATGAATAAATGACTCAATGGTAATATATTGTGGAAAAGTGATATTAAATAAGATAATTTGAAAAGATTTTATGATTAAATTTTGAAATGTATATCAAGTATGGAGCTTCTTAAAGAAGTCCTTCATTTGTTGAAAATAATGATTTAGATGGTCATATTTTAAATATAAGATTATCATAAAATAAGATAAAGATGCTTAAATCCTTATGGAAAAATATCTTATAACACCTTGCCACATAGCCCATTTGATTCAAAGTATCTTGTTTTTGCTTGTTTTTGTTATATTTTCCTAATGTATTTTATTTCATACTAGATTAAAAATGGACTATCATGATGTGCCATTTTTGTTCCACCTTAGTCTGTTTTCACCTTCAATAGGTAACGATAGATACAAGTCATATACTAACTAAAAAGGGGTATAACCTACAACTTCTTTATATGCAATTTAGTGGGGGAAGAATATTATGGGTATAAATTCATCTAATCAATGTGCTTATCATTAATAAGTTTGGTTAGTATTGTACCAATAACTTTGTTAATATTTTTAGCCTATCCATTACCCTACGGATAATAGCTATGGAACTAGTATGTTTAAAAAGAAAATGATCAACAAGATATTGAATCACCTCAATAATGAAGTGAGTACCTTGATCTATAACAATTTATCTAGGACATCCGAAACATGATAAAATATAATCATATAGAAACTTAACTATTATTGCAATAGTATTGGTTTTAAATGTTTTTGCTTCAACCAATTTAGTGGCAAAATTAATCACCATATACCAATTTCTTGTGCAATGACCTATTGGCTTAATTAGTCCAATAAAATCAAGACCCCATTTTGAAATGGTTCTTGTGGTAAAATTTTAATCAATTTCACCCAACTATGTGTAGCAAAAGTTATGAACATTGACACTTGTTGCAAGTTCAACAATAATTAGTGGTATCCTTAAACAATGTAAGCCACCAATAACTAGCATCTATTTTTTTTTGCAAAGTAATGCCAATAGGAAAATGTCCACTTGCCACTCTAGAATGTAGTTCTTGGGTAACTTTAGTTGTTTCTTTAAGTTGTAAGCATTGGCGATATTATTGACCCTAACCAATTCGGTATAATAAACCGTTTAATATAATGAATGGTTATGATCTTCATGCGAGTAACTACTTCTAAATAATTATATATCCAAAAGAAATTTCATTAATTTGAATATATTGAAAAACATCTTGTAACCAAGCTAGTTATGAAAGAAACAAATAAACATTTGTAGTCAAATATGGGATATGTAGGATACCTACATGCTCTAATGAATTTGGTAATTATAATAAATCATCAATTAAGTAATAAGATCAACCAAGTTTATAGATAACCTTAAAGTTGTACTTTCAGAACAACAATAGCCATCTTGTAATTTGGTTTAACACCTAAGTCTTGTTAATTAAATAGATTAAGGCCATGCGATCAACTCAAAAGATAATGATTACCTAACAAAAAATGTTTAAATTTCTATAAAACATACACCATAACCATAGTCTCATGTTTAGGGGTTGTATAATTGTGTTCAATGGAGTTTAGTATGTTGGAGGCATAAATTATAGGTTGGTCAAACTATCCAATAGGGTTTTGTGCTAAAATAACAACTATAGTTTGTTAAGAAGCATCAATGTGAACATGGAATCCAAGCTTCCAATTAGGATTAATCAATATTGATGTTGTAATACATTGATCCTTGATAGTCTCCCAAGTAGTTTAACATTTAGTTGTTTAGGTAAATGGTTCAAAGTGTCTCATCAACTTTGTGATGGGTTCCAAACTAAAAATAAGATTCCTTAAAATGATAAAATGAAATTGTGCCAACCCATTAAAAACTTTTGATATGATGTGGATTGTTTGGTAGATGCATATTGACAAGGGCTTGAATTTTCTTTGAATCAAGAAGCTTTCTTACCTTTGAAACAATGAAACCAAGTATCTACCAAAAGAAACCATGAAAGCACATTTCTTAGGGTTCAAACTGATATCATAATCTTTGTAGGTTCTAAAATAATACTAAAACTTTTGTATGTGATTAGTCAAATTACTAGAACTAATGAAGTCATTCAAAAAGGTTTTCATAAAATCATCAAAATACATTTAAAATGTCTTATGGATCATTTGTTGATATGTTGATGGTTTGTTTTTGACATCAAAGGGCATCATAATCCAAATAAAAACACCTTAATAAATAATTAAAAATATCTTATATTGATCCTTAGGTGTAATAAAAATTTGATGGTATCCAAAAAAATCCATCTAGAAAAGAATAAACTTCGTGACCTACAATAATGTTCAAAACTTCATTTGTTAAAGGCAAAGGGTACAAATCTTTCTTTGTTGCACCATTAAGTTTTTGAAATCAACATAGATTTTACAACTTACCATTCTTCTTTGGCACAACCATGATAGGTGATTACCAAGTAGTTGTATGAATCCATCAACAAATAATCATTCCATACAATGTTTAACAATAGTGACATAGTTAGGTATCTTGTTTGGTGAATTGGAATATAGATGTGTGGAGTTCAATTTGGTGTTGTGCCAACTATGGTGAAAAGAATTTAAGATCCTTGTAAGCTAAGCAAAAACATCTTTAAACTCACACAATAAGATCTCAAATTGTTTTGAATATTGATCATCAAGTTTTGAATTGATCTTCACAAACTATGGTACTTTAGAAGTTCCAAGATTGATTTTTCGAAATGGTTTGTCTTCTATGAGTGTCCAATTAGCAATATGTAGATCTTTCATATGATCTTTGGTAGGTGTCTAAACAATAGTCATATTACCAACATTTGGTTAATAATAAGTAGACAAATAGTTTTGTTGCTCCAAGTCAATAGTTGAACCCACATTGTTAACAACAACAACTAAACGAGTACCAATATGAACTTTGAGATTAGACAATTTTTGCAACTCAATAATGCTAATAAGAAAAGAAACTGGTTAATTTTGAACACCAAATTTTCTTCTTCATTAGTGATTCCATTTTGGAAACCATAACAAACTAGAGCTTCTAGTTGTTTGGCTATTTGACTCAACATTTTGGTAACAACAACAGTTCGAACTATTCCATTACACTAATTGATAATCATGTTAATTCCCCAATCTTGTGTTTCTTTAGCCTCTTTCAACTAGGGTACACCTAATAGCATGGAATAAGTAGGATCAAGAACAATACTAGTCATAATTGTCAATGTAACACAAAATGGAATTCCATAATTTAGTATCTTAAGACTTTTTACCAAACCTACTAGCTTGGTCATTGTATGATTTTCCATTTTAAGTTTATGCGGTGCATGATTAGGCTTTGGTAATTCTAATTTGACTAGCAATTCTTTTGTGATAATGCTGACCCCAGATCCTCAATCATTCAATATATCTTCAATAATATTTTTACCAATTTATACTGGGATTATTGTCATATGGTTATCAACTATTATTGCACTAATAACATCATAAGGCATTGTCGTGGGAATTGGTGATTTGATAAGAAATATTAGCACAGAAACTACATGGGTTTTGTTAGCCTCTGGTTTCTAAGGCAAAAACCTCTTGATGTCATGTACAATTTTCAGCAATTGACCTAGATTCAAGTTATACTTGGTATTAAATTTGTTTTCCTATGTCTGTTAATATACCTTCTACAATTTTTATGATATTATTGTCATCAACAATTTGTAACGATTCAATATTTGATGATATTAACGAGCCATACATATCTAATAATCCAGCCTAGCTAGAAGTCAGTGGTAGCCTGTTTAGGAGAACTATCATTGTTTTGCATTTGCTCAATAGTCTTAGTAAAATCGTTTCGCAAGCATTTTTCCTCCTTCCAATCTGCCATATTTTTAGACTTCAAGGGCTCTATATCCTTGAACACTTTATGTTTGAATAGTGATTTACTTCGCATTGTAACAATGACAACCATATTGACAACAACACTATGTGTTGTGGTGCCGAAAATTCAACGAGTTTGGAACAATCCCAAACAATTGGTGAATTTTGTTTTGCCCAAAAAAATTGAAGTTCTATGATTTTGCGTAGAGTTACATTGGATCACCAACTTTGACCATCTGGTTTTCCTTCATCTCAACTCTATTCTGAATTTTGTTCACATCATTCATATGGATGCCTTGTACCTGCCTTAGGATTGCTTTTGTCGATTAAGCATGGTATCTTGGTCCAATTCTCCAAAAACTTGTAATTCTAAAGGCTGCCCAAAACTTTAAAAAAAACCTTTCAATGGTGCTAATTTTTCATTTTTGAACCAAATCCCATGTTTTGTCAGCTGAAAGATTCACTTTGAAATCCTCTACAACTCTAATAAGTCAGATTTTGAAAATTCTGATCAAATCCATGATTTTTGGGTGCATTTGCAGCAACTGGTCCAACTTTTGTATTGGGACTGCTTTGGTCAAATGTCAATTACGTGTTAAATGCAGGGAACTCTTGAGAAACTGCTGCGACAACTCCACAAAATTTCAGATCGTTGGGACTAAACAATAACCCCTCCATTTGTGTCCAGAATGCAACTTGCAATCCAAACTGAAAGGTCATTGCATCTGATGTCCTTGACTCTCATAGCTCTGTGAGCTGCTGAAGAGTCTTATTATTATCTGGGCCATGATCAGCCTGCATTTCCCATTAGTGTGTAGTCAGCAAGTACGTATGCCAGTACCAACTAGTGTAGCTGACACCAAACACTCAATCAACCCCCACATTTGCTATCAAGCCATGGTCACAGCAAATACTTGATAGCAAATTGTGGTGATTGATTAGTTGATGAAGCAACCAGACAACAGAGACCCCTGGGTTCTCTTCTGAGTTGGATGGCATTCTTTTTTATAAATATTGTGATTAGCCGAAGTGGCAACCATCGATAAGAAGCTTTAGCGAAGGTGCCGATCATCCAAAGGAAGATTTAGCCAAATCTGGCAGTAAACAAGCTATGAAAGTAGCAATTTAAAATCATACTTTTATATTTTTGGCTATGTACTGGAACCAAATATAGGAATCTTGTTATTAGTACTTCTTTTTTTTTTCCCTGATTTCTTGCAATTAAAAAAACGCCAAAAATCACTCCATTTTCAATTTTCCATTTTTAATCTCGTTTTTTGGCAAAAACTGTTGCCAGTAAGAAAAAGGGCTGCAGGTTCTAACTTGCAAATTGCATCATGTGCTTGTCAATCTCTTATGGCCAATAACTTCAAGCAGCAATACACATGACACAACATTTTTCAAAATGAATATCACGTCAACGTTCAAATCTGTCCATCATAGACATTCTGTGTATAACGTGCTTCTGCATTTCATCAAATCTAATATGAAATGTAAATTGTGTAACATATTCAAACCCATGAAACACAGAAATCATTTGCTAAAACTAATCAGATCAACTCTCAACACAAAACAAGCCATGTTACAGACAAAGCTACATTATTTTTGTGATAGTTTGATTGGTGGGTTTTGATTCATATCATCATAATCTTTACCCATTGTAGTTCTCCATCAAGCTGATCAAGGTTGCAGCAACACTTATTCTATTAACTCACAGCCTAACCCAATTGCTGCATGTGCGGCAGCCAGCATGTTATTTCTTGAGGTGTTCCAAGGCAAAATAATCATGCACAGAAATCGGAGGCATTAGTGTGAACTACATGTTCCAGACAATTTACAGCTCAACTAGTGCATGTTTGAACTTGAAGTATTAAGCTGTTTCTCATATACCCTCTAATTCAAAACTGCAAAAACTCTAAAGAAAACTTCTACAAAACCTTGAACAAAACCATGTGATTTCTTTCATATTACAAGTATGAAAGAAAAAGGAAAACAACAAACATCCATTCAAAGGAATTGAACTTGGAAAGAATTGACCTACATCAAACATAACAAACAAGTGCCATACAAAATGTGCTCCCCTAGTTTTGGATTGTTTTCAACAATATTTGTGTAACCCAACACCTTTGCACTACCTCAATTGCTCAATGTACAGTAATTGTGACACTAACCTTTGGTATGGACAATAGTTGTTCAGAGGGGCCTTTGTGGAGGTACCCTACCAAATCATTGAATATCTTGCTCACATCTAATGTGACTTTTCTCACATGCAACATGAGGGAGGAGTGTTGGTAAGGTACAAAAGAGTATTTTAAAGAAAAAACCCTGGTGTTCTTGGCCACATTGCAAGGGGTTATATTGTTAAATCCTATTGACTTAACCCACACACTCGATCACATCCTTTGTGTAGGCTAATGCCTCAAATTTGTGATTCTCTAGTACATGGGTTTCTAGATTCTTATCCTATATATTTTGACCCTAATTTTCCCCATAGAAGTCCGGAGATGGTTACAATAATATTCTTGTAGGTACTCGGGTTGTGATAGTTGTGCTTTGGTTTTGCCTACCATTCATTTGACCACTTTATTAGTACCTCCCCCTTAGTACTTACTATGCAGCCCTGCCTCTTTTGGTTCAAGTCTTTGGTATTGGGTGCTTAGGGCTGGACATGGAAATTCAACTTTTAGTACAATTTGGCTTCTATCTTTTATTATTAATTATGCATTGCACATTTGGTGTTTTTTGAGAGGCTAGGTGAAATAAAAGAGAAGCATTTCCAATTGAAAAATTAATAATTTCTTTTGCATTTCTGATAATTCAAATACATTGCATTAATTTTCAAGTTTCAATTTACTTAGATGTGGATAATTAATTACTCAGAGCTGAAGTAATAAGAGAGCTCAGACTCTCTCACTGACTCCCTAGTCTAAAAATGAAAGAAAGTAGGCCACTCCTTTTGAGGGGAGTTGTTAGTGTGCAACTTAGTATTGATGAAGCAGCAACTTATGGTTAATTAGTGGTGACAGCCATACACAAATTATTAGTGACACTCCCCAGTTCCCCATATGGATTATAGCCCCCAAAATTCCCTTGTGATTAACAGTCTACAAGGACTCCTAAACTTATTACCACTACTACTTATGGATGCTGAATTATTGCTTTACTAATCATTAGAGGTTTACCCAGTTGGCCCTATTGCAGTGCTTGATTGTTGTGGAAAGCTGAAGAATTTATGCATAGTAATGCTATGTAAGCAACCCCCTTTTTATTTCCATGTGTATTTTGAGGGATCTCCCCCCCACCCCCCACCCCCAGCAGAAGAACCCTAGGGCATTATGCCGAGGGAGCTCCCCCAATTTTATATGTTCTCACGTTCCCATGGAAATTTCTTCTTTTAGAAAATGGAAAAAAAAGCGAGGAAATTAAAAGAGAGTTGTTTAAGTAATAGGAGGTTTCAGTACTCCTGCATTCTCTTGAGGTTTGGGAACGCCCTCGAGCTCACACCCTAGGGTGCCCCTCCCTAGGGTTGCCCTCTCTCACGAGAATGCACTCTCCCTTACAACTAAAGTAGTTGGGTGAAATTCACAATTCAGCATGAATAACAATGGGGCTAAGTAAGATTGGACAATATGATAATTGGACTATGAAATGGATTGTTTAAAGATTTTTAAGGTAATACTCATGCATAAGAACCATTATAAAAATTCAATTAAGTGGAGAGAGAGAGAGAGAGAGAGAGAGAGTAGAAAGAGATTGGTTTTTCTGGGTTTAATAAAGGGGGCCATGAATCTCTTGGATCAATGTAATTGAACTTTTAAATGATAGAGATTGCATAATGTGATGGGTGAAATGTTGTCTTAAACACTGTATTCTACTGACATTGAACCAAAAAGTTTGTCTCCTAGTGTCATGAAAAGAATGGCCGTTCATCAAATAGGGATCAAATGGGACAACAAAACCCAACAAAAACTTCTTGCTTTACATTACCACGAGCATGTGAAGGGAAAAAAAGGTGGTGAAAGTGGATTAGTTATCAATGAAAGAAAAACATTATTTCTCATACAATCAAAACTCCCCCTGCCCCCCACCACCTAAAGAATGTGACTTGGATAACATCCAAAATAACTTTAAATAGATCCAAACTTTGTACTAGCCAAGAGTATTACAACAAGCAAATGTCAGAGTAAAGAAGTGTTTTAAGTGTGGTAGAAATATCAGCCAAAAAAGAGATTTGTGAATTTTAGGTGTGAGAGGTGGCTATATGGATACATGAATTCTACATTCATATTTGCCAAATGGTTGTATAATTAGTTGCAAAATGAAACTTAACATGAGTTCAAGAGATTTCTTCACCATGATTTTTGAGATGTAAAAGTCCAAACAATTTTTATTTATTTATTTATTATAGATGTTGGTATCTCTCCTTTTGCTATAAATAGTCATCCATTATCCCCAGCAACTTGCAAGAATTATCACTTTTTAAAAAAAAACATGTCAAAGTGTTTAATAGTGAGGTTTTAAATGATTTGTCAGAAAAACAAAAACAAAAAAAAAGAAAAAAAAAAGTCCTTACTTAAGGTTTAATAAATGGGGTTTAAATCATTTTGTCAGCAAAGTCCCCAACTTCGTCTCTGACCAAATTAGTTATTATTAGGTCCATAATTCAGTTTACTGATCACTGATCAATAATTTGCACTTTTACTCCTCTGGTGAAAAAATTGAAAACCCAGGCGACAATTCATTCAATGTATTTGGTCGAAAACTGAAAGGGAAGGTTTTAAAATTTTATTTAAAAATTCTTTTTAAAAAAAAACCCATTGAAAAGTTGGAGTTAGAAAGTAGAATTTAAAAAATTCGCAAGTAAATGTATTTATATATAGAACCTAGATATATATCTATATACTATATTTAATTAATTAATTAATTAATTATGTATAATTCATGTCCTCAGAGGCGAGGACCAGGGTTAAAGGTGGTAAGTTGGTAAGTAAAAGAGAAAGCTATCTATGGTAAGTCATGGGTAATAAAGAAGTCGTACCAGGCATGTGGCCAACGCATGCTCGCCACGTGAGACGAACGCGTGCCACGCAGTGGAAGTCCGTATTGCCACCGCTCGCCAGTCCGGTTTTTTAACTTCTTACCAGGGTGGGGTTAAATACGTGCGTGAAATGAATGACCCACCCTCTTTCAATCTTTTCTTACTTTCTTTTCTTTTCTTTTCTTTTTCCGCACTCTTTCTTTTTTAGTTTTCAATTTTTATTTTACTTTAAAAAAAACTTATACGGACTTTCCAATGCCTACATTAGGGTGTGCCAGTCTAGCTTTAGGCTAGCTTTAGCTACTAGTAAGTAGGTAGGTACCTAGCTAGTAAACCTACCTAATTGCTAGCTCCTTTTTTACCACCCTTCCCCACTACGGCTAAAATATCTGGCGCTTCACTAAATCCCCGTCCAAAACTGGCTCCAAATTAGTGACCTCCGTTTTCTGCCACTAACTCGCGCTCGAACGCCCCCAAATATAATGGCAAAGCGCAAGCAAGTGCAGTTTTGATCCGAGCGCACGCGCGCGAGAAAGGCGAGAGATCGATGGAGAGAGAGAGAGAGAGAGAGAGATTGTGCGTGTCTTGTGGACAAAACAGTCGCTTGCTTTGGAGATGCCGCTAACTTGTAAAGGTTAGTGGTTGTAAATGTTTGGCAGCTGTTGTTGGGGTTTGCGAAAGAACTCCAAATTAGTAGGCTGCTTGTCCTTGCTGCCGCTGCTGCTCGTGCTTGTGGCGATGGGAGAATCGGATGACTGGCGGCGATACAGTGGTGCTGGTGCCGCTGTTGGTTGCTGCGAGATCGACTCTTTGATAGGTCTGTGATGGAGAGAGAGAGAGAAGGCAACAAACAACAGGAATTCATGATGATGATGATGATGATTATTATTTGGTGAAGGAGAAGAAGTTGGTGATTTTGTTGCTGTTTTAGTGTGTATATGAGGTTTTTCCTCTTTGGATGGTTTGTTGTTTGGAAAGGGGTTTTTTGTGAAGAGGGGTTGGATGTGGAGGAGGGTGCATTGTGCAATTTGTGTATTATTGATTTGTGTCTGGATTAGTGATTGGATTGCTGGAAACTTTTTTTCCTAAGAGGGTGGAAGAGAGAGAGAGAGAGAGAGAGAGAGGGGATTGTGAATCAGTTTTTGCGGATTTATAGCCTATTAGGGGATTTGTGGCGGAGGGATTAGCGATTTAAGGGTGCGGATTTGTTTTCTATGTGACGGACAAGCTGGGGCTTGATCAGGTGGGGGATTTGGAATGAATGAATGAATGCAATCGAATCGCTTTGTGGGTTTATCAGACCTTTTTTCTTCTGTTCTGTTTGTTGCAGGGATGACACTATGGGAGGATTTGACGCAAAGCGAGCTGGATGCCAAGTTTTTATTTCCTGATTCTACAATTTCAACGGATAATTGTGGGTTTCAGACTCAGGGAGTCCAAGGTGCGTACCCAACAAAAAATCCCCAACTTAGGTCGTCCTTTTGAAGAATCTGCTCAGCAGTTGTGTCAGTAGAACTACCCATATCTCCAGTTGTGCACATTTTGTCATATGAGGAAGTGGCCTGTATCTGAAGTCATTGAGTTCTGCTCACAGATCGATTTTGTGTTTTCTCTAATGGCATGTGAAGAAGGTCTAGGTCCAAATTCTCACCTGAAAAGAAACCTTGCTGGTTTGTGGAACCAGAAATTTTGATGGTGTTGATGATGGGGGTCATCATGGGGAATATGTTGTTGGGAAAGCACAGTGCAGCATGAAGCTTTTGAATCAAGTATCTTTGCAAGTAATCCTCCTCCTCCAGCCAAGCGACGGCGGTTGCTGTTCAATGAAGATCTGACAGCAAATGTTGGCAGCAGCTGTGGTACCTCTTATGAGCCAATCCTTGACCCTTTCAAGGTATTGAGGCTTCCAAGAACCTTGATTTTGGTAAGAGTTTGTTTATTATGTGAGCTGGAAAAATCATATCTTATACCTGAATTGTTGGAAATAAAATGTTGCATGTCAATGTACAATCTTTTTGACTTCATGCTGTCTTAAGCTCTTTTCTTCTGAGTCCAAGTGGTGTTCTTACACAGGTTGGCCACGATTATGATGCATTTAGGAGTTCTGAGGACATTCCAGATGGCATGCCATGCTCATCAAGTGATAATAATTTGAAGATCTCAGCTGAAAACTGGATGGATGCTTGCATTGAGGAGAATGACTGCTCTGAGAGTTACATGTAAGTGAAAATTTCTCATTAAGATGATCCACATGTGTCAATCTTTTAAGATTTCCATTGCTTTATGCATTTTTTCATGCGGTTATCTGAATGGACTTCTTATTGTGGCAAACTTGTACAGCAGGGCAGGAGCCCCCCTTTGTGAATTCTCAGGTAATTGTCTTCCTTGAGTTTTTTTTTCCATTTCATGGGCTTGATCCTTACAAGATTTCACAGTTGAGTGATAACTTTAGGTTTTCCATATTTTGTTGATGAACCAACTCTATGGGCTACAGAAATGGAACCTTATCTGGCTTTGCAGATTGAACTGATTTCTTTCTCATGTTGCAGTTCTGCAGAACTCAATTGAGCTTTGTCCTTCTCCTTACTCAGCAGAACCATGTTCTGAAGAAGCGAGTTTGCACAATCCCAGAACACCGTTTTCCAGTCAGCCTTCAACACCTGGTGATGATTTACATTTGCTACAGAATTTGCTGGCATTATTATCTAGTTTTATTGTGAAATTCTGCATGCCACTTTCTTTCCAGGGCTTCTGTCACAAATTGGCTAGACTTAGGTGTTGTGGGTTCTCAATTATTGCAGGGAGCAATGCAAGTACAGGCAGGAAATTGAAAATCACAATCCCACTGGCGTATCCTTTCACATTGTTGAAGCCATCTGATTCTGATGGAGATGTGATGACATTGTCAGACATAAACCAGCTTATACTGAAACCTCCGACAAGTGATGCTCGGCATTGTTTCGGAGGCAGTGATCCCAGGCGCAACAAATCATCTGACCTAGGAGTGAGCCTCTCAGGTAAGTCAATAGTTACATGCACAAGAATCTGTACTGAGGGAAAGGGCACCATCACAATTCTGAGGACAAAAGATTGAAGTGTTCAAACAAATCTCGTCAGATGCAGAGATGCGTTGTCCCCCTGCTATCTGGTTCTTTCGTGGTGGTGTTACACCTGTACATTTTTTCCTGCTTGAGCTGTGGATGTTAAAACCGTCTCAACCCAGTAGAGATCTGAGTGTATCAATTAAGGCGTGTGACAAAGATGTTTTAGAAGGCAAAAGGGTTAGAAGCAGTCAATGATATCTCCAAGAGATTTTCTTCTTTGTGCGGGACTAAATTTAGACCAAGTAGTATGGAGAGTGAGCCTGAGCTTCAGTGGATGGTAATATTTCATAGGTGAGTCTCTCATGCAAATTAGATGAGGAGAGAAGGGTTGACACAGGGTACTAAAAGTTTTGTAGGAGAAATGGGTCATGAAGATTTAACAAGAAAATTTCTTCTTGCTCCTGTAAATTCAATGAAGACAAGATAGTCTAGAAAGTAACATCCTCACAAAGGAATAAGAGCTCTTGTTCCTGTGACTTGTTGAAGATGATGATATAGTTCTAGTAGTGATATCCTTGCGAAGGATTCACTGAATTTTGTTCCATATCTTTGTGCAGTGAAAGCCAAGTCACACTTTGGGTATCCTGTTAGTTGAGAGTCCCAGTCAACTTGAAGCAAGTAGATGTTTCCAGCACATATCTAGTTTCTATTGCTTGTTGGCAGCAAGCAAAAGCTTTAGTGCCACAAGTGAGCAGAATCTGAGATACTCTCCATCCCATGCTCTCTCCTTGGACCGAGGAATTTCTCTTGTGACTTTGCTCTGTTGTCTGGGATCTCTTGGTGGGTTTTACAAATTATGTGAAGTCTGAAGGGGGCTTCAATATTGCTTTTGACTTTGCCATCCATGTTAGAGAGCACCTTAACCCTAAACCCAATAAAATAGGATTCTCTACTTCAGCTTTGGTTAAACAAGAGATATAATAATAATAATAATAATAATACCAATATTTTAAGCGCTTATTGCATTCATCAAGGTGCCAAAACATTCCAACTTTTGAAAGGTCTTGAAAACAGAAACATCAAAGTGAAAATATCAACTAGGTATCTTTTTCTTTATTGGGACATTGAATTGATTTTTGTTTGCCTATTATTATTGTTGTCAAACATATTATAACTCAATGCTCAAATTTTCAATGGCACCGCAATAGAGGTTTTAAAGAACCCCTTTCTCTCAATTCATAATAAATCACCTCTACATTTGGACTCGATATCAAAATTAGTATAAAGTCAGGCGATGAGGGGGCAAGACTGGCCAGTTTGGGCATAATAGGGCATTTGCAGGTAATGCCAGAACATTTTACGGCCATAGTAGGGCATCAAATGGGTAACTGGGACCCAAACTAGGTTTTCCACCAATTTTTGTGGTAAATGGAGTTTCATCCTCTTTTCATTTTTCCTGAGCGCAAATAATTGGGACCCAAACAAAGTTTTTCCACCAATTTTGGTGGTAAATTGAGTTTCATCCCCCTCCGTTTTTCCTGAGCGCCTCCAATGGTGCTACGTATCTTTTCACTGCTCCTACCTGTACAACTACTATAATTACTCTCGAACATACTGCGATTTAATAAAATTTTCTTACTTTGTGGATTTCACTAAAGGAGAGGACAGGGGGTTAAAGAGAGGGTGACTTTACAGATAACTTCATTAAATCTTCATTTTTAAATCCATGGCACCTTTTTTTTGGGGAAAATGTCAAATGAAAGACTAGTATTTTTTCTTGGGTGAATGAAGCCCCCAGTAATATCTATTTACAATAAAGATTTCCAATCATATAGAAATAGGAATAGCTACCAAAGATTTAATATGTATCTTGTCCAAGTCTTTCAGTGTTTTCAATATTCTAGAATAGATTGGTAAAAAGATTTCAATTTTTTTTCCTTGTGTAAATTGGACTAAATTTGCTATTTTTGGGGGAAATCTTGGCCAAATTTTCGATATATATATATTTTTTTTATAAAAACAAAAAGCCTGTCAATCATAACTTCAGAGTCCAACAGAAGTTGAGCCTTGTCACGAATTAATTTTGTTCCTTGGAAATCCAAAATGGTTGTTTTTGGGGAAATTGTTGATATATATTTTTTAATCTTATAGTTTTTTTAATTAAAAAAATTATTAAAAAAAACCTTCATCAAAAGCACTCTCTAGTTCTCGACCGTCAACATTTTAGAAATGAATTTTTTTGTGTGTGATTTTTGAAATGAATCATTTGAAGTTGATTATTTTGAAGTTTTTGAACGCTTTAAACTGACACACTCCACACTTTTTTTAAGCTTTTAAAATTTGTTTAATGTGAGTTACTAGTAAGTTACTGCAACGGTAGTAAGTTACTAGTGACGAGAGCGGTACGCCCCCCGGAAGAAAGGAAGGAAGAAGAAGCGCAGGTTCTACGCCGTGTGTGTGGCGATGGCGATGGCGACGAATCTCTTCTCCGCTCTCCGTGTTTCTTGTCTGCGAGCTTCCATTTCATCACACGCATCTCCTCCGATTCTGGAAAATTGATCTGCAGCAAAACACGCAACGTTGTGGCCGGACGGCAGCCAGTTTTCTGTAGCATTTTAATGTTGTTTTTTCTCTGAGAAATTTCAGCAAGAGACGGTCTAGCATCGGGTACATACACATCTCTTTTCTCTCTTGTTCTTGTTCTTGTTCTTCTCTCTCTTTCTCGGATTCGCCTTCGTTTTTTTTTTTTTTTTTTTTGTTTTTTTTTTTTTTTGCAATTGATGGGGGGTTTTTTTTTTTGGGTTAGAACGATGGTTTTTAGGGTTTGTGTGTAGGGGTTTTTG
>Ga0116229_10006660_pt1 | contig 18506 bp, 9 predicted proteins | sample S1TSphgellanicum_3_FD_87313 | JGI IMG/M metagenome (GOLD analysis project Ga0116229, IMG submission 87313) | Host-associated microbial communities from peat moss isolated from Minnesota, USA - S1T2_Fc - Sphagnum magellanicum MG | ecosystem: Host-associated > Plants > Peat moss > Unclassified... | reverse complement strand
TCCCCCCCCCCTCTTCTAACCCCCCCAATTGTTCCCCCAGCCTCCCCCCCCCGAAAAAAAAAAAAAAATCAACCCCCAAAGACAGGAGGGGAAAAAAAAAAAAAAAAACTCCACCCAAGTGCATTATAATGGAAAGCTCCTGTGATCACAACAGCCTAATGGAAAGAAGTTGTAAGTTCTCATCAAAGTCTCATCGTCAAATGCTCAAGTCTGTTTATTCCTCAGACAAATCCTCCGTGTGGGTGTCTGTCTGTCTGTCTGTCTGTGTGGTTGAGAGTGAGAGTGAGAGACAGAGAGAGAGTTGAGGGATGTTTCAATGTTTCTTCGAAGAGGAAAAGACACTGTCACAGACACTAGAGAGAGAGAGAGAAAGATGGGTCCGGGGAGCTTTTTGTTTGTTTGTTTTGACAAAACCTTTTCTCGGCTTCGACACGATCCTCGGTCAAGAAAGTGGATTGCCAGCCACGGCCAATGGCGGAGGTGAGGTCGTCGCCGTCTGTGAGATTACGAGTGTAAAGCAAGCCTTTGTCTTGCAACTGTGCCACAAACTCTGGCCACTCCTTCAGCATCCTCTCATACACAACATGGCTCAGAGTTATGGGCGTCTCCCCACCTTCTGCAGCTTCTATTTCACAGAAGAAAAACAACTTCCCTGGATACTCTGGCACCTGATCACCAAAAAAAGGGAAAAAAAAACCACCGTACCCACACACCCATCCACCCAAGAACAACATCACCAAAGAGATGAGCTCAGACTCTCAGAATTGCAGCAGTTGCAAAGAAGAAGACTTGTAGAAGAGAATTCTTTTCTGTATGTATGTATATATAGCCGCTGGACCAACCTGAGCCATTTCATGGTGGAAGGTGACAGTCTGATCCGGGGGAGAATCATTGGTGGTGTAAACCCTTCCCACCACTTTGTATCTAGGAGCAGCACCTCCGATGTAAGGAAGCTCAGGGTAATCAAAAGCTTCCACCACAGCGTTGAAATCTTCAGCAGTGTGCACTCCAAAGCCACGCAGCAGCACTGCACCACTGAGCTTGAGCTGCTGCTCAAGCCAACTCTTATGCTTCTTGATAGCTCCCACCAGAGAATTCAGATCAGAAGCTGCTGCGCCTCCTCCTCCTCCAGGCTGAAGCAACCTGGGGAACAACACACCATTTGCTTGCTCTCTTTGCTCAGGCACTGTGGTCTCCACAAAGAAGCCACCACCAGGACTCCTCACCATCTTCCTTTCCATTAGAACTGGAGTCCCTTTTGTCAAATTTCTGAACACACAAGTCTTTCTTGTCAATCAATGTCAATGAAATTCTTCTCAGCAGTCTACAAATTTGTGCAGCACTGCAACAAATTAAAGGAGACTTGCTTCAATAATTCTGTAGTCAATTTCCCTCAAACTCTTGAACACAAAAAAAAAGTCCCAAACCCAATTTATGCCAAAATCAAAATGACAATTTTGTGAGAAAGAGAGAGAGAGAGAGAAAGAATACCACAACTTGGAACTGGAGAATTGGGTTCTTCAGAAACTTTACTGAGAGATCAGATCCTTAGTCTAGACATAATTTGCTTGAAATCAATCACATGAATGAGAGAGGGAGAGAGAGAGAGAGAGATCTGAGAAAAAAAACACACACACATGCACACATAAATACATATATGCACAATTTGGTTGAATTGGGTTGTTTTTTCTGAGTTCACCAAAGAGATAAAGATCCTTTTAAGTCAGAGTTCAATATTATTATTGCCTGAGAATTTCCATGCAAATTTGGTTGCAATCCTTGAAAGCCCAAGTTAATAAATTATTAATATGAGCCCAAAAAACCCAATATTATGTAACTGGAGGATCAAAAAAATTATTTATTATTCATTATTTATTTATTTATTTATTTATTGTTTTGAATTTATTTTTTCAAACAATTCATCAATTTCATGACTGGGAAGAGGAAACTCAGAAGCAAAAGGGGAGGAGCCAGGTTCAATGTACTTCATGTACAAGATTTTATCCTGCCATATGTGACATCCACTGAATATGCTTGCATGCATTTTCTATTATAAAACACTCCACTTGTAGAATACAAACAAGAGGTTCCCAGGATTCCTCATCTCTTTTTTTTTTTCTTTTTTTTCTTTTTCTAAAATTATTATTTAAATAATAAAATTATTTTTAAAATTAAAAATAATAATTAGGGTTGGGTTCTAATCACATGGTAGTAACAACCTCAGGTGAAAGCTCTGGTGTATTTTTTAGGGGCACATTATTTTGCATGCTAACTTGGCTTCTAACAAAGTAACCCAAATGGTTGGGACAATAAACAATTTTTCACAAGTTGTTGAGAGTTTGATTCCCAACAATTTCAACAAATATCAATAATAAAAATAATAATTTAAAATAATTTAAAACTAGACCTTTTTGTGAATTATTTTGTGTTGAACATGAGTCATGGGTATAGCATAAATTTTGGCACCCATGAAAATAAAACTTAGTAGTTGGGTTTTTTCTCAATTTTCACTACTTCCTTCTCGTGTTGTTTTCTTTAGAGTTTTGACAAGTTTTACATCATCTAATGTAAGTGGATTGCACTTGAACTTGGTGCTAGGTTTTGCATTTTCAGCAACTATCTGAAAACATTAGAACATACTCTAGGGCATCAATCACATAGTGTCGAATTGCATATTAAGTTAAATGTTTAGAATTACAAGTTTGGTCTCCAATTCAGTTCAAGAGTGCTACATAACATCAAACCCTAAGTGTCATTTCATGTAGCACAAGTGTTATCTTGGTGGGAAGCTAATGTTCTTCTAGTGATAGGCTACCACCAAATCTTCAAAAATCATAAAATTTTGAGCTTAAAAATCAAAATTTTCATAGTAGCCCTTTGAAAAAGTCCTTTGATTCAATGCTTTGTACCCCACCTCCAAATAGAATCTCCTCATGTCCAAATCATCCCCTACAAAGAATCTCACCCCGTATGTACATTGGACTAACATGATTTTCTCATGTCGCCTAATAGTAAATTTTGCCCCCCAAAAAAAATCAAAAATAAAAACCCACCAATTTGAACTACCCATTATTGTCAACCTTTGAATTATGTTTCCCAAAAAAAAATAAAAAATTCATCAATAGTTGAAATGAAATCCTCAAAATTAATTAATTATTTGGCAAAGATGTGTCCAAGTGGGGTAGGTACTATGGTACCTTCTTTCTTTTTCTCCCTTTTTCTTTTTGCAAAAGAGTCCAATCAACCCTAAACCCTAAATCATCTAATGACAATTTTTTTTTCCTTTTTTGACTAAATCAACATCAAACATCAACCCAAAAAAGAAGTCATTTCCACCATGTAGGATGGATTATATGACAAAAAAGATTTTTTAGTTATATCTTATTCCACGTGTGAATTGCGATTATTTCGAGAAGGAAATTTTTTTTTTGGAGGTAGGAAACCCTAACACTAGGCTATTGTGGAAATGCATCATCCATGCTAGCTAGCACTAATGTAGGATGATAATATATAGACATCACATGGCATTTTGTTAATAATTATTTAAGTATTAAGAACCCTACAACTAGAAATCCTAACACAAGTGTGAAGGAAGCATAATGTTTTTAGAGTTTGTCTTTATAAGCTATATAGTTGCATCACCATTTAGCTTTATATGGCAACTCTAATCTCCCAAAAGTGCACACACACATTCCTTTTAATAAAATAGATTAGCATTTGAGCTTGTCAATTTGATGTGCAATCCATATGTGAGAAATCATACCCGCATAATCCTTAGAACTATGTTAGGGTTTGCAATTCTTTGACAAAATATTGTGGAAATTTAATATTGTTTGGTGATTCCTTTGATAGTGAAAAGAATAGGGAGACCAAGTTCATTAATTTCTATTGATGGCATTATTTGATTATGTTGGTTTGAATGTTAATTAATCTTCATTGGGTTGTTTTGGTTGAAATGTTTGATTTTTGTTATAGAGGTTAACCACAATAATCAAACAATGGAGTTGGGTGTTGATGTTTGATTGAATGTTGCATGCCAGAAAAAATTGTTACAATATGATATTTAAGATTATAATTTTTGCATATAGGTTGAAAATTGACATCAATAAATGTATTTATGTTATTTATTATAATGATATACCATAATCCATTAGCTGGTTTCACATTCAAGTATTGAATAAATTGTTTATTTTTCAAAAATCAAGGTTGGCAATAAAAATGATCTAATTTATGAGAATTTTCAATTTATATTATAAAAATATTTGGTGATGATAGTTAATCATTTTATTTTAATGTCAAAATGAAAAAGAATCATTGGAAATGAATTAGCACACAATTTCCTTTCCTCATCACAGTTATTGGTCGTAAGCAACATGGACTCCATTATATTTAACAATTTAAGTGAATCATAATAGACATTGGAGTTGTTGTCCCATTGTTGCTAGACATAGGTAGAGAAATGGCTTGTAAATCACATACATGTTAAGTATTGAGTTCTAGAAACAAAGAAAACAATAGACCTTAAATACAACTTACATAATTACACCAAGTTATCAAAATTTTAATGTCAACAAACATGTTATTTTTTAAACTTTTGATGTTTTGGGCAAATAAATAATTGCAAGAATTTTTTTCATTTAAAGATAACATAATTGCCACCAAGCATAAAAAGGTACTATAGTAATGTGATACATATTAATTAGTTGAATTCAAGCTTTCCAAGGTTTTTTTTCCTTTTTTTACTTACAATGAACCTCTTTGATTGGCCCATCACCAAAAACTTTTGAAACTTTGGACATTCCCCCTTATAGAAATGTTCATTCGGAATATAAAAACATTCCAAAATTTCCAACCACCTACAAAGGAACAAAATAAGGTGATGTTAGGAACATGTTGAGGAACACATTGGGAACTTGGGTTAGAGCATGTTGGGAGTATATTGTAACATACTTGGGAAGAAACAAAAGCAAAAAATCCAACAATGGTGAGGTAGTTCCTCATTGGTTGAACAAAATTATGATTCCCAATTGTTTTCATCACCTATTTTGGCCTATGCTAATGGTAGGGACATTACTTAAGAGGATTATGTGTGGTACAATATTTTTACACATGGAAGTAAGTTTTGCTTTTCTTCACATTAGATTCTAATGTATGTGCAACTTGTTTATATTGGTCAAAATTTAAACTTGAGTTTTGGCAATTTGTTCCCAATTTGCAACTTTGTTTTCACAAATTGGATAATTTAATCTGAGTTCAAACTTAACATTCAAGTCTTATCAACACATCCTTCATGAAAAGAAACAAAGGATATAATTTGATCATGTAAATGAATGCACTCAAAATTACTAACAATGAACATCATTGATGAAAAATATATGTAATATGGAAAATAAATCAATTGTGAATTCAATTCAAATTACAATCAATTTCATTCAAAAGACATCTAAAATCATTTAGATAACCTTATGATATCATTAGTTGATATTTAATTTTTAAAATGTTTCACACCTTATAATATTTTCTTGATTATATTTTGACAATTAAGAAAAAGGCATTTTCATGAAAACTTAAAAGCAATTTGGAAATCTTTGTGTTGAAAAACAAAGGGAAAAAGTTTAATGAAAATAAAACATATGTGGGTGAAAATCCTTTTAGGTGTACCACACAAGATGAAAGGGATTTAGTCCTTGCTATTGTCCTTTTTTTACTTTATATTTTGATCCCTATAAAAAATAATGAGTCAAAAGTTGTCAAATATTTCAAAAGGGCCATATTTTTAACCACTACAATTCTAGATTCCATTGCACTCATTAATAAATGTGTCTTTACACAATTAAAAAAGACTAGGTAAAAAAGACAAAAAAAGATGACATCGTGACAAGATTTTGGTACACTTTAAAGAATTTAATTAAACCCATGTTGATTTGTAAAAAATTACAATTTAAAAAAAAAATCATGATCATTTTCTACTTACCATAAACTTGAATTAAGTAATCTAAAAGCATCAAGGAAAAAACTAACATATTTGACCATTAATTTGTTATAATCCAAGTTGCGGTGGAAAAATAATAGATCTTAAGCCAAAATTAGTTTTTTTTTTTTGCCAAATCTAAATCAAGCAACATCACATGAACTAGTTTTCTATTCATGAACAACTCATTTATTATCTTTTCTCTCAATAAGTTAATTTTATTCGGCCACCCCTTCTTCCCAAAATCATTTATTCATTCATTAGTACTTACAAAAGGTGTGGGGAGAGAAAGGAGATCAATTGTTTGGCTATTGACTATAAAATATCCACCATCTTCAAATTGCAAATATGGTTTGTCTCAATATGTTCATTTTTAAACATGAGGGTCAAGGAGGTATTTCAATGGCAATGTTCATTTGGCATTACCTTTGACATATATGAAGTGAAATTTTTAATGAGATATATGTTCTTAAAAATGCAACAATAGAAATGCAAATTGGGTAAAGAGTTTTGAATATTTCTAAAGTAAATTCTACCTCCTACTTACACATCTTTGTGTACAAGAGGATGCTCCACATTGTATGTAAAGGTGTTTCATTTTTTAAGCATCTAATATATAATTATATTTTGCAATTAAAGAACATATGGCATTTGCAAGTAAATTTTAAAGTTTTATCACAAGGTTTTTGAACTTTAGTCACAAAGACCTTACCCATTGTAACACAAAGTTATTGTTTTAACCAAGAAAATTTGTGTGCATTATAACAAATAAATAGAATATAATTGTGACAAACATAACAAATAGTGCTACATGACCCAAGATGATTTGTGACTACAATCTCCAACAATTAAGCATGAACTTTTATTTTTATTAACCTTGCTTCCATCATTCCAGTTTGTAGTAACAACTTGAACTGGAAAGTGTCTTTAATGAAAAAACCTTTAGCATAAATGTGTAAAACATCATTCAAATGCCCTTGTTAATTTATTTTCCAAAGTTTTAATTTCATAAAGATAACTACACAAAATTGTTTTTTTATCTTTTATGTTGCCAATGACTTCAACAATGGTCATTTTAGCAAACCTCATGAATTCAAACAAACAAACAACAAGAATATGTAACTTGTTTGTGACAAATCGATCCCATAGTTTAATGATTTGATTTTCATCTTTAAACTTTTCCATGACCTTAGAAGTTGAATGACCTTTTTTTGTTAGATTGGAAAGTGAAGTTCATATATTCAAAGTGTCCTTTTAAGATGACTAAAAAATTCATTTGTTTCATCTACTGAATTTTGCGGGTATATAATAATGATTAATTATCTAATGACCTAATGATTAATGATATAATAATGGATTATAAAAGGTTGAAAGTGCACTGTGGGTGACTACATAATCCTTTCACAACTTGATTATTAGCCATGGAACAAAAACAAAATGAATAAGATATGAAAAGGACCTATTAAAATAATATTTAAAATGAAATGATCACATCATATGAATTTCATGATGGATTTTGAGTTGTTGTAACATATTGGATTTTTGAAATGTTATAAAATTGCATCGTAGTCCATATTATATGATTATGGACTCCACATAATTATTAAAATGCTTAATTGAGTAATTTTTTTGACATGGATAGTATTATGATGCCATTAAAACAAAGAAGGAAAAATTTGAAAATTTTTGATGACCATAATGTGAAATATATGATGAAATATGATTTTTTATGAGGTTTTTTATTTATTTAAATTAATAATTCAAGTTCTCATTTTTCAAATGTAAAGTATTAATACAATTACCTACCATTGATAGAATTCTTTAAAAAAAACTTGTTTAGCTTTGCCATATGACTTGTGTAATATCACTTTATATCTTGCCTATAATGTATTTATAATGTTATTTTGGCCATTTTAAACATTAGTAAGGACTTCAAATATGCCAAAAAGTATTATACCTTAGCATGTTTTTGCCCAAAAATGGACTTGTCCAATGTGGTTGTAATTGATATTGTGGGTAAGAGCATGATTGCTCTTACCCAATTGTTTGAGAATGTGCTTTAACCCAATTGTCAACATGTTACATCCGTTAATACATAATTGGGCCTTCACAACTATGAATATTTTATGAAAATTATCATGAATAACTATGCAATGGGAGCTAATTAAAAGGCCAATTTGCATATGTACCATATGGCATTGCCTTATGATGCAAATGTTCAATGGCATCATTTTAGTTAAGTAAAAACATTTAGGCTAGAATGAGGTATTTGAATCATCTTACATTTGTTCAAGTCAAATTTGTGATAGATGTTAATTACAATTACAATGTTTAATCATAATTGAAGATCAATCTATATTGTGAATTTCATCAACGCATTGACAAATTGAACAACATAGAAAAACCATATGGTAAGTTCAAAATTATCTCAATGTCACACAAGTTTAGCAAGTTAGATTTGGTTGATTCCACAAAGTCACCATTAGCAACAAGTTAATAATTAGGATCTTGTATTCTTTCCCAACCCACTTCATAGGTTGTAGCCTCACATTTCAAAGCACTTTGGATTCCTTTGTTTATATGATTTCAAAAAGTTTGATGAACTCAAGAGTTAAAGATATACCCATAAAGTGATAAAAAAGATCCTCTAGTGTGGAAACCATATTCATGATACACAAACTCTACATTACAAGGTTAGTTTTATGGGTTTGCATATAAGGGATCTCAATGAAATAGGATCTTTGTTAGGTCCTCATCATAGTGATGACTCTCTAGGTCCAACATCTTGAAAAATGGATACATCATCAATTCATAAACATGCAAATCCACCAACCACTGTATGTCATGAAAGTAATTGAAATCATTCTTAATTTTCCTAGTACCCACTAACACCCATGATGAATGGTAAACTTGAGATTGAATTTTGGAAACATTATGAATTACAAGCTCAAGATTGAATCATAGAATGTTCCAACTTAAAGTGTTGGCAAGCTACAATCTACACAAAAAACTATCACAATTTGACAATTTTAAATACCTACCCAAATTTCATGCATCATGGTGGACATTTGGAAAATAATTTTCATTAAAATTTTGTAAAAGATGATGGTTCATATCCCAATCTAACATTATGTTGTGAAATCAATGCACATATGAATAATATAATAGTCCAACAAAATATTATTTTGATTTGGAAAGCCTTGTCACATTTCTGCAATTCCAACAAAAGGACTAAGAAGTAATAAATTTAATAATACATTTTCCATGAAATTTTACACATACATAAAAGAAACTATAAAAAATAATCTTTCCCATTGAAGTTTTCAATTTTTCTTAAGGTCATGGAATTTAGATCATATGATTTTTAAATGTTCATTATTACATTATGGTTGAAAATATTGATGCTTATGATTTCTTTGGGTTGGAAAAATGTTCTTCCATTGAAGATTTACTTGGGCTAAGTGTTTTCTTAAATCATTTGACAAAAGTAAAATGAGGTTTTGAATTTTTTCAAAATGGAAAATGTTGTCAAATAAAGGTTTTTAAAAAACCTTTATGAAATTATTGGTGTACATCTACAAAAATGTACGATTATATTTCAATTTCATATTCATAATTTTTGTGATTTCTTTTAATTTTGAAGCCCAAATCATTTGTACGTGATTTTTAAGATTATTCAAAATGAGTGAAATCTTACGTGCTGCTACTTTTGATTATATATGTAATTCCAAATTTGTCACAAATTGTGTAGACCATAGCTTGCCAACACCCCAAACTACAAAGGTAATGGTTATAAATCATGAATGTCAAAACCTTGGGGCAAGGAATGATGCTCCCCCATGGTTCCTCAAGTTCCAATTCCCCTCATATAAATGTCAAACACAAAGGCATCATGTTTGAATCACATCAACTAAAAGTGCCAATATGTAGCATGTTAGTATGGGTGAAGGGTTTACTTTCAGACACTTTTCAATTTGAAGCTCTCATCTCAAGGCTAGTATGCTAAGGGGAGGGGCCAAAAGGAGTTGAAATTCTAGAAAAGTCTAAAAGTAGACCTTTCACCTATGGAAACAATCAATTGATTTTTCTTTCTTGGCTTTTGTCTTTCAATTGATTTTTTCTACCCTAAAACAAAGTGTATGATATGAGCTTTCATTTTCTTTTTTGGCCAAAAGCTTCTTCCATTCTCTCACATTCTTTTTTTTGTGAGCTCATTTCTCTCATTCTATCAACTTTTAACTCTTGAAGCTCTCAATCATTCTCATTTATGAGTGTTGCTACTTGTATGTTCATCCAACATTTGCATCTTCAACTACTTGCTTTTATGTATCATCTTTGGCATTGGTTCTTTTTTTCGTGCTTTTTATGTTTTTTGCTTTTGTGTTGTATGTGTTTGTGTCTTGAAACAATTCTTGTTTCCAAGACTACAATGAATATATTGTGTGTTGTGACTATAAGATCTTTGGTAGTCTTTTTGTTTCAAAGTACTTGTCATATTTGGTGCTACAATGAGTTTTTTATTTGTTGTGACTACAAGATTTTGAATGTTTTTTTTTTTGTTTTTCTATGAATACAAGATGATGATGATGATTTTCTTTTAGTCTTTCTATTTCTTTTGCACATGTGTTGATGTGAAACATTTTTTGTTTTTGCTTTCTATTAATCATAATCAAAGTTCCAAGGATGCTTTTTGTTGTATATTTTGTTGCAAAATCACAATAATCTTGATGTTTTGCACTTATGCCATCAACATTGGGCGAGTTTTTTCTTTGGTGTAACGTTTCATCAAAGAACTTTTTTTCTTCAATGTCAAATTTATTTTCCTTGTTTTGTTTGATGGTTTTTTGTTTTTCATTTTGTTTGTCTAGTTTGTTATGTGTAACAATAACTTATGTTATCTTTTTTTGTGTAGGAATTGATGATTTTTTAAATTATTATTTGTATTAAAAAATTTTATACCTTGTGTTTTATCTTTTAGTTTATGTGGAGATGCATGCACTTTTAAAATCATATAGCATGGCTTTCTAAAATTATTCATATTTTTTCTTTTATAACACATTCTAAGTTTTTTTTTTCTATTTCATTTTTTAAGTTGCTTTTTTTGCTTTTATTTCTCACTATTACATAAGATAATATTATTTTAAAGAAATTTTGCAAAGACTTGTGAATATTCTATTGGTGAAGTTCTTTTTCAAGGATTATGTAAATTAACATCTAGCCTAGTCAATTAATTATTTGATGTTCACAACAAGAAAATGTAACATGTTACACTAGAAAAAGTAATAAAAAAGACTCCCCTTTGGATTTTCTACCCCCCTATCCAACTTGACCAAAGTGTTATTTTGAACAAATTGATTTGGACCCATTCATTTCGATTGGTGTTTTTTTAACATCATTTTGATCATAATCAATATGTGCAAAAAAAAAAATCAATTCTAGATTTTTAAAAAATTGACAATTAAAATAAATTCCTACCCAATTTTTTTAATTTTTTAATTTATTATTACTAGATAGGTAAATTATAGGTAATAAGTAGGTAGGTAGGTAGGTAGGTAGGTAGGACCTACCTATTAACCTACCTAGGTTAGCCCCTTAGACATATGAAATATTAGGCTCCAAGCATGAGGAATTGAACCTTTCATCTTAACCAAATCCTTGCATACACCTTTTGTTGTTACAACATTTATACCTTCTTCTTTTAATTTTGTAAGTGCTATTTTTTTATGGTCTAATGATGGACATGAAATTTATCTATAATTACTTAAGTTTTATTAATTTCCTTAGCTTTTTAAAGTAGATGCCAATTCCAATGTTGTTTTATTTTCAAATTTTTATAACCTTGTAAGTTCCTTGTCCATGTTTTGATGACTTTGAGGCCCATTCTCCAATTGATGGTTCTAGTAATTAGGTTTTTTTATCCCACCTGTAATGTTGTTATTGCAACAAATTTAATGTGGTTACTACCATTAATGATGAATATGTTACTAGTGATGGAATTAGAGAGTTGAACAATGTTAATATCTTTACAATTGCAAAGCCAACAAACATGTTGAGGTTTGGGTGGAAAATGCATTTGATGATCAATGGTAAAAATTATGGGGCTATGACACAAAAAACTTTATAACAAATTTTTGTAAAATGAAAATATTGTAATGGAATTGGTGGAGATGTTGTCATTATTTATTCTTCAAATTGCAATAATAGATGGGAATTTCTAGTCCTTACCTTGCAACCGCATAAGAATACTTATCCAACTTGTGATTTTTATGTTGTTAGCTTTATGCTTTTGTTTTGTTGCTGTGGTTTTATTTTCATTTTTGTATGCCATTTGGTAAATTTTATTCTAATTGTGATTTTGTTGTATGGCAACATCTGATCCTTGATCAATGGTATTGGTAGGTTGATCAAGAAGATGCAAAATTAGTGGGCTATCAAAATTGGTATATTTTTAGTAGTTCCTTTCAACATCCTTACTAACACAATGTACACCATACCATTTCATCAAGGTTGTAGGTGATGAAGTTGTGCTACTTAATGCTAGTCTTGGGAAATCTATCAAGAAGTTGGATGTGTTTTCTATTCCAAAAGAATGGTAGATGTTAATGCAACATGTCTATTAGCCCATTTTTCATCTAAATCAAATATGAGGTTTTGTTATTTTTGTACGAGGAATTTTTTTATTAGAGATTGTTTTGAATTCTAAAAGATAGATTTTTGAAGAATTCTTTTTAATTTTTCTACCCATTGGGTTGGTTTTGAGGTTTTTCAAGGAGTTTAAAAGAATTGGCATATTGTGTTACAAGATGTTCTTCGGATCAACCTAGACCTCTATCTACTATCCTATGGATGATGTTATTACAACTTTCAAAAAACTAGTTCAGTGTCCTATTGTTTGGCTTGAAGGTAAGTTGGGTCTTCACCTACTACTGTGAATGTTGTTGGTGATGGTGTTCTTTGCTTAGAAACATCTTGTAGTTGATGGTGATCTTGCTTGGGAAAGATCTATTACTTGTTTTTTACTCACACCATTGAGACTTGTTATAGTTGATGATGGTCTTGTTTAGGAAAGACTTGTTGGGTTTTTTTCCTCAATGTCAAAACTTGTTGCTATTGATGGTGATGATAGGTTCTAGTATGTATGAATGACTAGAAGCCATTCATGGTTGATAGCCAATGGAGGTTCTTAATGTCGAAACACATCATCTAGGCATGTTTTCAGCAATCTTCACAATTTCCCAATAATGATTAATTTTGTTGTTGATCTGAAGCGCCTTCGTGGTTTGGTGGTAGATGTAGTTCAAAAGGCATTGTGATTTTATTTTGGTGATTTTTAACTTCCTATTGAGCTCATGATACATTTGGAAATTCATAGTTTTAGAGATTCCTTTGAAGTTTGCAATTCAGCTCGTAATTGGCATATTCATTGTTTAACACATTCACAGCTTTTCTTTGAAGCTTCATTCTGGTTTTTTTATGTCATTATAGTGGTTGGCATGGCAACAACTACCCTTGCTTAAGTTTTTGGGATTCAATTTGAGAGCCTTGTTTTGATTTTCCTAAATGTTTGAATAAAGTTGAAATGCTTTGAAATGAATCTTGTGTCTAGCGAGAGCTTGTTTGATATAGAATCAGGGTTTAGAGAATTAGGGCAAAGAGTAGCATGGTGGTAGATTTTTAAGAGTAAGATTAGGGTTTTGAAATTCAGGGTAGAAACATAATAGTAAAAAAAAAAGAAGAAAAAAGAAGGAAAATGAAAAGAAATGTAATAGAAAAGGAAAGAGAAACTACAGAAAAAGGAGGTTAAAAGATGAAAGCAAGAAAATTATTTTCAAAATCCAAAAGGCCAACTTGATAGGGTGTACTGGATCTTCCAAATTTTGGAAGGTAATTTGAGCTAGTGATGTGCCTAAAATTGCACTAAGAAAAATCAGGCAGTTCTTTAGAGAAGACAAGAGATGGTGAATCTAGTTTCATCACATTAAAGATAGTGTTAGTGATGATGCCAGCAGTCTTTCACAATATCAACAATGAATGGGCTTGTTTCATTTTTCAAGTTTTATAACAACATTGCAATGTTCTCATATCAAGTGTCTACCTGATGAGAAGACCCTCTGTTTGAACCATATATCTAGGCTAGCCTTGATTTGAATACAAGCAATTCTAAAGTTTTTGCACACAGAGAGCTTAATTTTCCTGTGTTCTCATACATATGAGCAAGTTTTGTATGAAAACTTTGCTTTCAAAAACTGTCAAACTTCCCAGCAAGGAAATTTCATGAAGGCAAGTCATTTGCTGCCACAATGTTGGCTTTCACAATATTGCAAAGCGCGATCATGATTCTACTGACAATCTCCCTATCTCAAATCGTTTTGACAAATCCATGGAGTAAGGTAGGGACCGGTGTTGCATTAGAATTGACTATTGAATGTACCTACATTGTCCTGATATTGGGTGTTTCTAAAACTTTCATACCAACTTGATCCTTGTATTGGGTCCAAGATTGATTTTAGCATGGTATGAAGTATGCATAATCCTGATATTGAAATTGGTATAAGGCAGGCATGACATACCTGATATTACCTCAGGTCCTACCAAGCTGGTGCGGTCCTTGATAACAGGGTTAGTGCTAGTGTTTATACCAGATGCTGGTCTAACTACCAATCCACCACTGTTAGGGACATGTTACCGCATATGTTTAGATGTTGAACAAACATAAGGCATCATAAGTGCATAATGCTTTGCAGACTGCACTGCTTCTGTTGGCGAAAACACAGTGGATTCCATATTGCAACCAAAGAGTGCATGCATTTTGTGTGCAAAATTTGGTTTCCCACTTCCAGTACCCAAGGAACAAATACCCATTTGTTCATATTGGCAAACAGAATCGTAATAAGTTTTAGTACTAACTCTCCTCCTGGCAATAAGTTGAGGACAGCCTCACTGGATTAGTACCTACCTACCCCACAAAGGAAGCAGGCTTCAAAGAAAATTGCTGTTTGCTCGGACTCTTAAATACAAGGCACAAACAAAAGCAGTGTAGTTTTTTGGCAAAGGTTTCCTAAGCTTTACAAACATAGCTATAGAATGGTCACTTCATGTCTTTCTCACAGATGAAAGACAGAGTTCACAGACATTGCATACACTAAAGGAGATTTCACTCTGCTAATGGTACAGTTCTTTATTGACTGCAACAAAAAAAGTATAGCCTGGGTGATTGTGCAAATGTACCCTGTTTGTGCAATATTAGGTTATTGTGCAAGGAAGGATTTTGTCAAAAAATCCAAGTTCTGATTGTATCAGGTTTGCTGTGGTCAGAATTGAGAAGATGAGGGGGTTGATATCATTTACTTGGCCAAAGAAGCCAGCACACGACGAGGTGGTACAAATGCTTTTCTTGAGTGTTGTACTGCATTGTTGTCCAACACGAGGACATCACCATGTCGCCACGGAATGGACACTTTCTCCTCTTCCAATACCTTAAGGCAAGCCAAAACTGCATCTTTTGGCAGTGGTGTGCCATCTCCATAAGTCACTGCTTTCTCAGGGTCATTGCGTGAGTCCTTCCAGCCAGTATAGGCTGCTACAACACTGTTGAACCATACAGGTCGATGTCGCAGCTCATCAGTCTTGATTGCAGGTATGGGCCCTGTGACTGTCTTCACACCTCCTCCTTCAGGTAACCATTCCAGCCTCACCCCAAGCTTGGCAGCCCTGATCATAGACCAACCCCCACCCCCGCATACAACTCTTTTTGTCATTCAAAGTTATCACAACTGAACTTCTTGCAGTGAAGTATCTGAACACAGAGAAACAGACTTAATGGAAGTCCACAAATTCCAAGCCTAATCACAAATAAACTTGTTCCATTCACAAAATACGAGAGAGAGAATAGCCACCAAATGTTGTCATTCCATTGTGCAATACGTATTCCTTTCTCACATGCATGAATTCCAAGAGACAGATAGTGGTGCAGCAGTCACAGACCAGACAGACAGCCGACAGACAGACAGACAGACAGAGCTAGTGCATACTTGCCTTTTCTCTGCTTCTAGACGATCTGTGGTCAAGAAAGTGGATTGCCAACCACGCCCAATGGCTGATGAGAGGTCATCACCTTCTGGCAAAACCCGTGTGTACAGCACTCCTTCTTTCTGCAGCTTTTCCACAAACTCTGGCCACTCTTTCGCCATCCGCTCATATATGAGATGACTCAAGAGTATGGGTGTCTCCCCACCTTCTGCTGGCTCCACCTCACAGTAGAAAAAGAGCTTCCCCGGATACTCTGGCACCTAGAAGAATGCGGCAATGTATAACAACAAACACATCTTCCTAGTTAATGATCAGAGTGGCTTCCAGGAGCAATGGGTTTGTGAGTTCTTCCAGAACGGGTTTGTGGTTTGAATCTTCTGTGAGCATGTTGGGTGATCTACCAAATTATTATGAATCCAACTACTGGAGGAAGGAACCCATATGAATCTGCAAGTGTGCGCAATTAGGGTTTCTTGGTTGCTTGGGAGAACATGCATATATATGGTGAGTGGATGCAGTGAGAACATGATTGGGATATGGGAAGAAGAAGAAGAAGAAGTAGTAGTAGTAGTAGTACCTGGGCCATTTCATGGTGGAAAGGGACAAGCCGATCAGGGGGAGATTCATTGGTGGTGTAAACCCTGCCCACCACTTTGAACCGTGGTGCAGCACCTCCAATGTAAGGAAGCTCAGGGTAATCAAAAGCTTCCACCACAGCATTGAAATCCTCAGCAGTGTGCACTCCAAAGTCACGCAGGAGCAAAGCTCCATACAACTCCAGTTGCTGCTCCAACCAGTCCTTGTCCTTCCTAATGGCTGCCACCAGAGAATTCACATCAGCTGAAGAAGCTGCTCCAGGCTTGAGCACCTGTGGGAATAACAACCCATTTTTCCCTTGTTCTCTCTGTTCTGGAACCCTACCCTCCACAAAATAACTCCGTGCTGCTGCTTCTTCTGCAACAGTTCCCATACTTTCTGCTGGGAGAAATAGTACTGCAACAAACTTGGGTGCACGGTTGGAGTCAACAGAATTTCCCAAAAAACAAAAAAACCAAAAAGACGGGGTAAGATAGATAGAAAGGATTATGAACACAATTACAAAGAAGTGCAACAACTAGAGACACAAGACCCAGCCCCACAAAAAAACCCAAGTGCAACTACAAAAATTGCAACCCTCTAGAAACAAGCAAAACAAAAAGAGGAAAAAGAAACAAAAGCACCCAACTTGTGGAATTTTTTTCTTTTCTTTTGCTGCACACACACACACACAAAAGCTCAACAAGAACAGCCAGATGAAATTTCTTGTTTTAATAAGAATACTTGAAACTCATGCACACCCCCACCACGACCACTTGTTCTCAGGCTCTCTTTGTGTCTCTCTTTCTCTGTGCACACACACACAAAGCTCAAATTGCAACAAACAGAAATCTGCAAGCAAGTCTTGTTCTATGTATGATGAGAGAGAGATTTCTAGAGAGAGTTTTGCACCATGAAATGACCCAAAAAGATTGAGACTAAATTTGGGAACAGATCTAAAGCAAAAACCCAAATTGTGTTTGTGACTCAAACAAGGAGATTAATTTCTTCCTCTTGCATGAAAAACAACAAGGATCAACAAACAACCCAACAAACAATTTTGCATGGATGGAGTAACTTAGAACTCATACATGAGAGAATTCACCCAGAATCAATTATTTATAACCCTTTGCAGTTACACAAACATTTCACAATCATGTATATATACATATATATATTTCCACTGTTTTTGCATTGCACAATATCTCACAATTATGTGTATATTATAGTTTTTTTTTTTTTGCATTGCACAACACATCAGAAATTCAGAAACATGTGTATATATATATATTTTTTTTAATTTTTTTTTAAATTCTTTTTCTTGGCCAACAATATAATGAAACTATTTACAGTGTGGGTGATGATGTTTCCAACTTGGATCATCAGCTGTGTCATCAATCCAACAGAAGGAGGAAAAAGGGAGTCCAGGTTCAATGTACAATTTGGGTCTTTTGGCTGCCTTTGTACAGGTGGTGTGTCAGGAATGGGTTATTAGGGTTCTCATTCTGCTTCTGCTTGTTGCTTTGTTGCTGTTTTTGTTCTTAAGAATTTGCCTTGGTAAGTGTAGTGTTGTAAAAACACACACACATATAAGGATATGGTGGTGGAAACTGCAGCATTCACCTCATAAGTAGTTTCAATGGAAACAACTTACACCCAATTATGAAAAAAAAATTCTTTTTTTTTCTTTTCTTTTTTTTTTTTTGGTGAAAATTTATTTTAAAAATTGTTCAGACCTTCCACACCCAAATTGCCTATGAAAACATTTTTTTTTTTGCTTGAGAAAAACATATTCTCTGCCTTACAAAATTTTGTGGCAAAACCCACTTGACCCAAGGTGTCATGTTGTGTGTTGTTGTTGTTTTCGGGGTTTTAAGCAAATGGGTCACATGGGGTTTTCTTTCTAGTATTTTATCAGTTCCCATGTCAC
>Ga0116229_10006658_pt1 | contig 18510 bp, 14 predicted proteins | sample S1TSphgellanicum_3_FD_87313 | JGI IMG/M metagenome (GOLD analysis project Ga0116229, IMG submission 87313) | Host-associated microbial communities from peat moss isolated from Minnesota, USA - S1T2_Fc - Sphagnum magellanicum MG | ecosystem: Host-associated > Plants > Peat moss > Unclassified... | reverse complement strand
CGGCGTATCCATGGGGAAGTTCGACCTCGTGCCGAAAGTGCTGCGGCAGCTCGGCGTGCAGCAAGTGCTTCACAAGGTCTCGCAGCGGCCCGGCAAGCCCATGTGGTTCGGCACCGCGAGGCAGGGTCAAGCGGTGTTCGGTTTGCCCGGCAATCCGGTATCGACGCTGGTGTGCTTGGTGCGGTACGTGATTCCGGCGTTGATGGCGGCAATGGGATCGACAGCCGAGGCGGGCGAGAGCGTGGCGCTGGCCTCAGCGGTGACCTTCGATCTGCCGCTCGCTTACTTTTTGCCCGTCGCGCTCGAGCGCGACCTGTGCGGCAAGCCCTGGGCGCACCCGCGAGCCACTAACGGGTCGGGCGACTTCGTCAGCTTGATCGGCACCGATGGGTTTATCGAACTGCCGCCCGGGCCGGCCACCTACCACCAAGAACACGTCGCCCGTTTTTACCGCTGGTAGCGGCCCCGCCACCGGTTCTAACACCGTTTTAACACGAACTCCTGGCAGACTAGGCACTCTAACCGAGACTAAACCTGTATAGGCTCAGTGAACCCATGTTTTTTCGACGATGTTTGCTGCTTTTAGCAGCCATTTCCCCGTCATTTTCCCATGCGGGCCCTGCTGCTTTCGATCTCGCCGGCCCCACATTGGAGGTCAAAGTGACCCGGGCCGGGGTGACACTGCCCGCATCGGAGGTGCCGAGCCTGGCGACGGGCGATCAACTGTGGATCAAGGCCGATTTGCCGAAGACCCAGTCCGCGCACTATTTGATGGTCGCCGCCTTTTTGAGCGGCTCAACCAATCCACCACCCGAGAATTGGTTCTATCCCTGCAAGCTCTGGTCGGCCAAGTGCGGATCGGAGGGCTTGGCAGTGACCGTACCGCAGGGCGCACAACAGGTACTGCTGTTTCTGGCCCCCGAGAGCAGCGGCGATTTTCGTACGCTGGTGGGCGCCGTCCGCGGCCGCCCCGGTGCGTTCGTGCGTACCTCGCAGGACTTGAACCAAGCGGCCTTGGATCGCTCGCGACTGGACGCGTTTCTCGCCGCGATCAGCGTCCTCAACCTGGGCGATCCTGCCAAGCTGAAGGACGCGGCGCCGCTGCTGGCGCGCAGCCTTGCCATCAAGGTCGACGACAAATGCCTCGACCGCATTCCGGAGCTGCGCGCGCCGTGCCTGATGCAGGGTCAGGAATCGCTCATTCTCAACGACGGCCACAGCACCTCCATCGTCGAGGCGCTGACCTCGGGTCCCGGCTCCGACCTGGCGATGGAGGCCAGCTACACGCCGCAGTTGAGCTACGGCTATTACAGTCCCTACATCGCATCGGTGCTCGACATCGCGCGCATCATGGATTCCTTCCGCACCGCGCAGTATCAATACATTCCCGCGCTGGCCTCGCCGCACGGCGACAAACTTATGCTCACGTTGAACGCGGCGCCCTCCTTCCACGATCCCAAGTCCGTCCTGGTGATTGCGTTGCCGGCCGTGGAACAGCCGCAATTGCCGCCCTTGCACGCCGTCGATCCCAAAGAGATCTACTGCATCCGGCGCTCGACCTTGGTGCTGCCGGTCGATGGGGCACCGCTCGCCTTCTCCACCTCGTATGCGCACAATCTGACGCTCAGCGTGACGGGACGCGACGCGAAGACCATCGATTTGCCGGCGCATGCCGATCCCGTCCAGGGCGGTTACGTGATCGACACCTCCGGACTTGGCGGCGCGGTGCTCGGTGACAGCGTGCACGCCGTGCTCAAGGGCTACTGGGGATTCGATCCTTATGAAGGTCCCACCTTCAGGCTCATCAACGTGCACGCAAAAAGCTGGGACCTGGCCGCCGGTGATGAAGCCGCGCTCATCGTCGGGCGCCAGGACACGGTGCATTTGCAGGCCGACAGCGTGAGCTGCGTCGATGCCATCATGCTCAAAGACCCGGCCGGCAAGGAATTGAAGGTCGACTGGAAAACGACCCGTCCCGATGAGGTCGAAATCAAATTGCCCTTGCAGGACACTCAGCCGGGCGCGCTCACCCTGCTGGTCACGCAATACGGCGCCGCCCAGCCCGAACCGATCACCATCCACACGTTCTCAGACGCCGGCCATTTCGATGGCTTCAAACTGCATGCCGGCGACATCGTGGGCACGCTGAAGGGCAGCCGCCTCGACGAGGTCGCCAGTCTGACGCTCAAGAATGCCGTGTTCGTTCCCGGCGAGTTGTCGACGCAGCACGGCCTGGATGAACTGCCCATGGTGGCGCAAGACCCGCAGACCGTGGCCGCCTTCAAGCCCGAGCAACTGCTCGCCGCCAAGATCACGCTCAAAGATGGCCGTTTGATTTCGGTGATGGGAACCGTGGACACGCCGCGTCCTGCCGTCAGCCTGATCGGGATGAACGTGCAAGCTTCCGCCTCCAGCAGCCAGAGCAACATTCAATTGGCGGATCAGAGCGAACTGCCCCTGGACTCCGTGTTGACCTTCTCCATACGCGCGCAATCCCCGGCTGTTTTTACGCGCGATCAGAACATCGAGGTGGCCACCAGCGACCTCTCCTCCGAGGTGACGCTGAATTTCAGCAACGGAGGCGTGATGCTCGAAAACGCTCAGGTCGCCGTCGTCACCTTGAACCCGGCGAAGGCTTTCGGCGGGTCCGCCTTCGGTCCGTTGCAATTTCGCGTCAATGCCAAGGGCGTCGCCGGCGACTGGCTGCCGCTCGCCAATCTGGTGCGGCTGCCCATCCTGCGGGAATTGAAGTGCCCGAGCACACCGGAACTGGCGTGCAAGCTCAGCGGCTCGAATCTGTTCCTGATCGACTCGGTGTCGAACGATCTTCAGTTCGAGCATCCGGTCAAGGTGCCGGACGGATTTCTGGGTTCTGCACTGCCGGTGCCGCATCCCATATCAGGCCAGCTGTACTTGAAACTGCGCGATGACCCCTCGGTGGTGAATCCCACCCTGCTCGCCGTCACGGAAATGGCGCCCTCCAACGAGGACGCCGCACGCGCCGCCGCGCGTACCTCAGCACTCCCGGCGGCGGCTGTCACGACGCCCGGCGCAGCGACGCCCGGCGTTGCGACGCCCGGCGTAACGACGCCCGGCGTAACGACGCCCGGCGTAAACCCGAACGGTGCCAACGCGACGCTACCGACCAGCTCGATACAGCCCTGACCCGGCCGCAACGCTCAAGAGCGGCCGCAACCGAACAGCCCGCGACGCCGGATTCCGTGCACGACCGCCGCGGGAACCAGGGTTTCCCACGACGCATCCTGGTCTTTGATTTTTCTCAGCACGTCGCGCGAATAAATGTGCAGCACGTCGGGATTGAAACCGGTCACGGACGTCACCAAGCGATTCTTGCAGATGTGCTCGTAGAGATCGGCAACTCTGACGTCCATCTCGACGTTATCCGCGTCCACCAAGACGCCGTTTGAATCCGCCCCGCCCGATGCGTCTTGTGCCGCATCATGCGCGAGGTAGCGCTCGTACTCCGACAACCACATCGGGTACACGTATAGTCTTACCGAGTTCCTGAACATGCGCCCGAGGGCCTCGAGAATTCCGCCCTCGAGATTCATGTAGTATTTCTCGTCGAAAATTTCCCGGATGTTGTTCACGCCCATCGCCACGCCGATCATCTCCTGCGTGTAGCGCCGAAAGTAGCCGGTCAGACGATAGTACTCGGGGTAGTTCGAGACCAGCACCGTGTAGCCGATGTCGCTCAGGAGGTCGACGCGGGACAAAAAGTCCTCGGGGTCGAGCGCGCCGCCGGACAGCAAGTTGTTCATTGTCAGCTCCATGAGCACCACCACCTCCCGGCCCTCGAGTTGCGGTTCCTTGAGGAACATTGCTTTCGCGCACTCGATCATGTCGACATTGACGCGGGTCGGCGGCCGGAAAGAGCCGCGTTCGACCAATATCGCCTTTTTATGCAGCACCTCGGAAGGCTGCAGCACATCACGATCGGTGCCGAACATGACGGCGTTGGTGAGTCCCGATTCCACCAGATGCAGCGACATCAGGCGATTGTCGATGTGCGCGAAGGCAGGTCCCGAAAAACGCAGCATGTCGATTTCGATGCGCGGCGCTTCCAGGTTGTCGCGCAACGATTCGATCAGGCGCGGCAGGTCCGCGCGATAATAGAGCGCGCCGTAGACCAGGTTCACGCCGACTACACCGAGCGCCTGTTGTTGCAAAGCCGCTTCCTTGTCCCACATGCGGACGTGCAGCACGATCTGGCTGGCTCCTTCCCCTGGGGCCGGCTGAAACTTGTATCCCAGCCAGCCATGGGCCTCGTTGGTGCCCTTGAAGTTGCTGGTCGACACCGTGTCGGCAAATACGAAGAATGCCGTGCGCGCGCCGCGCACCGGACCTAGGCGGTCGATCAACAGTTGATACTCATGCTCGAGCATCAAATTCAGTCGCTCGCTCGAGACGTAGCGCGGCGACTTACCGTAGATGGCGTCGCTGAACGCCATGTCATAGGCGGAGATGGTCTTGGCGATGGTGCCGGACGCACCGCCGGCGTGAAAAAACTCCCGCGCCACCTCCTGTCCTGCACCGATCTCCGCGAAAGTCCCGTACTTGTGCGCGTCCAGGTTGATGGTCAACGCCTTCTGGGCGGTGGTGAGCAAATCTTTGGATGAATTCATGCCCCGAGTATCGGCATAGCAGATGTCAATTCAAAGCCATGCGTTGTGTCCGGCGCTGGCACGGAAATTCGAACCCACCCAGATATATAACTTTTATAGTAGTAAAATCATCGACTTGTGCCGGCGATGTCGTGTGCTGGCGGCTGTGCGTTCTTGGCCGTAAGATCATATGGCATTGCATCTCCAAATCCGATTCATAACGAGGGTTCCCGATGAAGGCTTTGATACCGCTTACGCTCGCTTTTGCACTCGGTGCCGCATTTCATGCGCAGGCGGCGTGTGTCTATCCGACCGCGCCCGCGCCACCGCCCGACGGCGCCACTGCAACCCGGGACCAGATGATCGCCGCGAAGCATGACTTCGATCGTTTCAACGGTGAAATGAACGTCTACCTCGACTGCATCAAGCTGGAAACCGACACCATCATGCCGAAAGATCCGTCCAAGCTGACCTCCGACGAGAAGAAAAAACTCGACGAGCAGCAGAAAATCCTGGCGCAGAAGAATAATGCGGCTGTCGATGATTTGCAGGCGGTGGTCGGCCGCTTCAACGAGCAGTTGAAGATCTTCAAGGCCAAGCAGAAGTCCTGACGAAACCCGCGACGGAGCGATCCGTCGCCATTTCGACACCATGCAGACCGCAGCACTCATGACTCCACGTCTGGCCGTCGAGGCCATATCCTCACGATTGACGTGCCTGCCGATCGAATCACTGCCCCTGACGCAGTGTGTCGGCGGCACGCTGCGCGAGAATGTCTATGCCGAACGGGATCAGCCCCCCTTCGATCGGGTCACGATGGACGGCATCGCGGTCGACAGTGAGGCGCTGCGGCGCGGGCTGCGGCGCTTCCGAATCCAAGGTACGCAGCCGGCAGGGGCGCCGCCTCTGAAGCTGAAGAGCACGGAGGATGCCATCGAGGTCATGACGGGCGCGATGCTACCCCTCGGCAGCGACTGCGTGATTCCCGTCGAGCAATTGGACGTCGCGGACGGATTCGCATCGTTGAATGCGGTGGTCACCCCGTCGCCCTACCACAACATCCATCGTCGCGGCAGCGATACCCGCCAGGGCCGTCTGCTGCTCGAGTCCGGCACGTTGTTGCGCGCGCCGGAAATCGCCGTGGCCGCTTCCGCCGGAATGGCGCGCGTGCGCGTCAGCAGTCAGCCCGCCATCATGGTGGTGTCGACCGGCGATGAGTTGATCGAACCCGGCGATCCCATCACCGAGTATCAAGTCCGGCGTTCCAATTCCTATGCGGTGGCTGCAACGTTGCGCAAGCGCGGCTATGGCCGCGTCGGCGACGATCATGTGCCTGACGATGAGCGTTTGTTGCGGACACGGCTCGAATTGCATTTGACCACGCACGAAGTGGTGATCCTGAGTGGCGGAGTATCCATGGGCAAGTTCGACCTCGTGCCGAAGGCGCTCATGCAGTTGGGCGTCGAGGAGGTCTTCCACAACATCGCGCAGCGGCCCGGCAAACCGATGTGGTTCGGCATCGGCCCGCAAGGTCAGGCGGTATTCGGGCTGCCCGGCAATCCCGTGTCCACGCTGGTGTGCCTGATCCGCTATGTCATCCCCGCCCTGGCCGAGGCCATGGGCACCAAACGACAGGAGCCTGAGCGCCTGGCGCTGGCCGCGCCCGTCACCTTCCAGCATGCCCTGACGTATTTTCTTCCCGTGAACATCGAGCACGACGACTGGGGCCGCCCCTGGGCGAAACCCCGTCCGCCGAATGGATCCGGGGATTTCCTGAGCCTTGCCGGGACCGACGGCTTCGTTGAACTGCCGCCGGGTCCCAACACTTACCCGAAGGGTTTCGTGACCAGCGTCTATCGCTGGTAAGCGCACGCCTGAGCCCATGACCACCGCCCTCGTTCATGATTTCCGCGGCGCCGCCCACCCGCTGGATCGGTTGGCGCGGCCACTGCACGATCTGCGCATTTCGGTCATGGACCGCTGCAATTTTCGCTGCCCCTACTGCATGCCCAAGGAACACTTTCACGACAACTATCGGTTCCTGAGGTCGGACGAACGTCTGTCCTTCGACGAGATCGTGCGCTTGTCGCGATTGTTCGCAGGCGTCGGCGTGCGCAAGCTGCGGCTCACCGGCGGCGAACCCTTGTTGCGCACCAATTTGTGCGATCTGATCGGCGACTTGAGCGCGATTCACGGCATCGAGGACATCGCCCTGACCACCAACGGCGTGCTGCTCGACAAGCACGCGGTCGATCTGCGCGCCAACGGCCTGCGCCGCATCACCGTCAGCCTCGACACGCTCGATCAGCAAATATTCGCCCGCATGAGCGGCGGATTCGCGGCGCTCGATCAAGTGCTGGGGGGCATACAGGCGGCGATCGCCGCCGGCCTGACGCCGGTGAAGGTCAATGCAGTCATCGAACGCGGCGTCAACGACCACACTGCGCTCGACCTGTTGCAGCACTTCCGCGGCTCGCCGGTGATCGTGCGGTTCATCGAATTCATGGACGTCGGCAATCGCAACCACTGGCGCCCCGACATGGTGGTGCCATCGCGCGAATTGGCGGCGCGTATCCACGAGCGCTGGCCCATTCATGCGGTCTCGGAGAACTATCGCGGCGAGGTTGCACAGCGCTGGCGTTTCGATGACGGCGGCGGCGAAATCGGCTTCATATCCTCGGTCTCGCAACCGTTCTGCGGCGCGTGCAGCCGCGCGCGGCTCTCCTCGGAGGGCAAGTTCTACACCTGCCTGTTCGCAACCCAAGGACTCGATCTGCGCGCCCCCATGCGCGCCGGCGCCGGCGATGCGGAACTGTCGCAGATGATCCGCGATGAGTGGCTCGGGCGCAGCGATCGTTACAGCGAGTTGCGGGAATCGCTGCGCGCGGAGCGGCCCGCCGAACAGAAAATCGAGATGTACTACATAGGCGGGTAAGGCTCATGACTTTCACCCACTTGGATTCCGAGCAAAGACCCGCCATGGTCGATGTCAGCGGCAAGGATGCCACGCGCAGAACGGCGACCGCCGAAGCACGCGTGCATTTTCCCGCAGACGTCGCGGCGGCGCTGCGCGACGCCGGTCTGCGCTCGCCCAAGGGTCCGGTGTTCGACACGGCGATCGTGGCGGGGGTGATGGGGGCGAAACGCACCCACGAACTCATTCCCTTCTGCCATCCGCTTGCGCTGGAGAATTGCAGGATCGGTATCGAACTCGAGGGTGATACCGCGGTCATCCGCTGTACGGTGAGCGTGCATCACAAAACCGGCGTGGAGATGGAAGCGCTGACCGGCGCCGGCATCGCCGCCCTCACCATCTACGACATGTGCAAGGCGTTGTCGCATGGCATCGTGATCGGTGATCTGCGTCTGCTGGCAAAGGACGGCGGCAAACGCGACTACGTGGCGGCCCATGCCGCGACGGCCGATGCCGGGGCGGCCCAAGCCGCGGCGGCGGCCGGTGCCGTGGACGCCTCTCCATGATTCCGGTGTACGGGCTGGTGCTTGCCGGCGGCTCGAGCACGCGCATGCGGCGCGACAAGGCCTCGCTGCTCTATCGCGGCAAGACCCAGCTCGATCGCGCCTTCGAACTCGCGGCACGCCATTGCGCGGAAGTGTTCGTCTCGGTGCGTGCCGCACAGGTCACCGATCCGTCGCGTGCCGCACATCCCCTGTTGGTGGATTCGGTACCCGGTGAGGGCCCCATCGTCGGCATACGCTCAGGGTTGGCCGCATTTCCGCGCGTTGCATGGCTGGTGATGGCTTGCGATCTGCCCTTTCTGTCGGACGCAGCCCTCGATTATCTGTTGCGCGAGCGCGATCCGGACGCCCTCGCGACCGCCTTCTTGAGTACCCATGACAATCTGCCGGAACCGCTGTGCACCGTGTGGGAGCCTGCGGCCGCCGCGGCGCTGGCCGATTATCAGGCCGGGGGCGGTCAGTGTCCGCGCAAATTTCTGATCCGGAATCGCGCGAAGCTGCTCGAACCGCTGGATGCCCGCGCGTTGGACAATATCAACACGCCGGATGAGTATGCTGCTGCGCTGGCCGCGCTGGAATCAAACACCATGAAATTGCGAGTTCAATACTTTGCCCTGATGCGCGAACAGGCAGGCCGCTCCGAGGAGACCCTGGAGACCGCGGCCGCGACGCCGGCGGAGCTCTACGGTGAGCTGGTCGGGCGCTATGGCTTTACCCTGGCGCGCGAACAACTGAAGGTGGCCGTGAACAGCGAATTCAGCGAATGGTCGCGGCCGCTCGCCGCCGGCGATGACGTGGTTTTCATCCCTCCCGTGGCGGGCGGCTGATGCGCTTTCGCTTCACGCAAACGGCGATCGATACCGCACAAGCGCGGTTGGAATTGCGCGACGCCGGTGCCGGCGGCTTCGTCAGCTTCGAGGGTTGGGTGCGCGATCACAATGAGGGCAAGGAAGTCACGGCACTCGAGTACGAGGCGTTTCAGGCGCTGGCGCTCAAGGAGGGCGAGCGCATCGTGGCGGAGGCGCTCGCGCGCTATCCGGTCAAACGTGTCCTGTGCATTCATCGGGTGGGCGCCCTGCAATTGACCGACATGGCGGTTTGGGTCGGCGTGAGCGCGGTGCACCGGGGGGAGGCCTTCGATGCCTGCCGCTACATCATCGATGAGGTGAAACATCGGGTGCCCATCTGGAAGAAGGAGCACTACGTCTCGGGCGATTCCGGCTGGGTGAACTGCGAGCACTGCGCGGCGGCGCCGCATCACTCCCAACACGCCCAACATGCCGATGGGCAGCGCGCAGCGTTCGACGTTGACGCACCCCGGTAAGCACGGCGCCGACGCACTGCTGCCCGATTATTCCCGGCAGCGGCTGCTCAAGGAGATCGGTACCCACGGGCAGGAACTGCTGGCACGCAGCCGCGTGCTCATCGTCGGCGCCGGCGGTCTCGGCAGTCCGGTGCTGCAATATCTGGCAGGCGCCGGTGTCGGTACCCTGGGCTTGATCGATGCAGACATCCTGGATGCCAGCAATCTGCACCGACAGCCGATTTATGCCTTGCAGGATGTCGGCAGGCGCAAGGTGGAACTGGCGCGCGCGGCCGTGCAGGCGATCAACCCCGCGGTGCGCATCGACGCCATCGACGCGCGCTTTGACGCCGGCAACGCTCTCGCCCTGGTCGCCGACTACGACATCACGGTCGATTGCACCGATAACTTTCGGGCCAAATATCTCATCAACGATGCCGCCGTACTGACGCAGCGTCCGGCGGTGTTCGCGAGTGTCTATCAGTACGAAGGCCAGCTGCAGGTCTATAAACCCCAGCAGGCCCATGCCTGCCTGCGCTGCATCTGGCCCGAGGCCACACTCGACGGCCTGGTCGGCAACTGCGCTGAAGCGGGCGTGCTCGGACCGGTTCCCGGCGCGGTAGGCTCCCTGCAGGCGTTGCTGACATTGAAGATTTTGTTGCAGATGGCCGGGCAACTTGCCGGTGAACTGCTGCTGCTCGATTTCACGAATTTTTCCAACACCAAGATCAAGGCTGCGCGCCGCCCGGAGTGCGCCGCCCCCGGCTGCGCGCACATCCGGGCGCTCGAGGCACAGGACGCCGCCATCGAGATCTCGCTGCAATCGCTGGCGGCGGCAGCCCAGCAAGGCCTCACGGTGATCGACATCCGGACCGCGAAGGAGTACGCGGCGCAGCCGACGGCGGCGCGTCACCTGCCGATGGCGGAGCTGCTCGCGAATCCGGCGCTGCTGCCCGCGGACGCGCCGGTGGCTCTATTGTGCGCATCGGGCAAGCGCAGCGGCGCGGCCGCCCGCGAACTGCGAAAACGCGGCATCATCGTCCACTCCGTCGCCGGCGGCCTGGCCAACTTGGAGCACTGACTTGCATTTCACCAGCAAATTACCTGATGTCGGCACGACCATTTTCACGATCATGTCGCGCCGCGCGCTCGAGGAAGGCGCGCTCAACATCGGACAAGGCTTCCCCGACTACCCCATCGATACGCGCTTGAGCGATTCCCTGCTGCAGGTGATTGCCGAGGGCCGCAATCAGTATGCCCCGATGGAGGGGGTGGTCGAATTGCGCCAGCAAATTGCCGCCAAACTGCAGGTTTGCTACGACCGCCGCTTCGACCCGGTCGCCGAAATCACGGTCACCTGCGGCGCCACCGAAGCACTCTACGATGCCATTCAGACCGCGGTGGGTCCGGGCGATGAAGCCATCATTTTCGACCCGGCCTACGATGTCTATGAGCCGGCGATCCGGCTTGCCGGCGCGCGCTGCGTGCGCATCCCATTGAGTCCGCCGGCGTTTCGCTTCGACTGGGACCGCGTCAAGGCATCTCTCTCGGCGAAGACGCGTCTCATCATCATCAACAGCCCGCAAAATCCCAGCTGCAGTGTCGCATCGGCCGGCGACCTGGATGGGTTGGCGCAATGCATCCGCGATCGCCCGATCAGCGTGCTTTCCGACGAGGTCTACGAACACGTGGTGTTCGACGCCCGCCGGCACCATTCGGTGCTCATGCACCCTGAGCTTCGCGAGCGCAGCTATGCGGTGTTCTCCTTCGGCAAAACGCTGCATGCCACCGGCTGGCGCATAGGCTACTGCGTCGCGCCGGCCGACATGACCCGCGAACTTCGCCGAGTACATCAATTCAACACCTTCAGCATCGCATCGCCGCTGCAGCATGGCATCGCCCGCTACCTCACCCATCACCCCGACGCCTGGCACGGTTTGGCTGCGTTCTTCCAGGCCAAGCGCGACCTGCTCGCCGGATCCTTGCGGGATAGCGGAATCGAGCCCGTGCCGGCCGCCGGCACCTATTTCCAGCTGGTCGACTACGGCGCCATCAGCGACGCGGCCGACATGGACTTCGCCGACCGCCTGATACGCGAGGCCAAGGTAGCGACCATACCGCTGTCCCCCTTCTACGCCGAACCGCCGCCCATGACCCTGGTGCGACTCTGCACCGCGAAGCAGGATACGACCTTGCGCACGGCCGCCGAAAGGCTCCGGGAATTCGCCGAACGCGCCCGATGAACGGCCCCGCGCAAGCTTCCCACGCCAATGCACCCCTCGATGCCGCCGCCGCTCATCATCTTCCGCGCCAGCTCACGCTGCGCGACCTGGTGCTGTCGCAGGTGCTGTGCGTGGTCGGCAGCTCCTGGGTCGGCATCGCGGCAGGCCTTGGGTCCGCGCAGGGCGTCGTCTGGCTGATCGCCTTCGGCGCCTTCTACCTGCCGATGGCTGCGACGGTGTTCTACCTGAATCGCGCGCTGCCGCTGGAGGGCGGACTATACGTGTGGGTGCGCCATGCCTTTGGCGATGCGGCCGGGTTTCTCGTCGCTTGGAACATATGGGCTTACGGCCTGACCACCATTGCCACGGTGTTGTTCCAGATCCCGAGCGAGTTCGCCTTCATGGTGGGGCCGCAGGCCGCGTGGATGCCGGAGAATCACCTGCTGGTGCTGTGCTTTCTGGGGTTGTTATTGACGCTGTTGGCGATGGCAGCGGTGCGGGGTTTGGCCCTCGGCAAGTGGATCCACAACATTTCCGGCATCGCCATGATGAGCGCGTTCACCTTGCTGATCGTGGCCCCGTTGTGGGCGTGGGTGCGTCACGCGCCCATTCACTACGCGCCATTCGATCTGCATCTCCCCGACGCCACCCCGACCTCCTTCGCCATGATCGGGGAGACCTTGTTCGCCGCCTCGGGTCTCGAGTACATCGCCATCATGGCCGGAGAGTCGAAGGCCCCGAGCCGCGATATCGGCCGCTCGGTCTTGATCGCCTCGCCCATCATCTTTTTGATGTTCACGCTCGGTACCGCCTCCGTCCTTGCCTTCCACGAATTGTCCGGCACGGCGATCAACTTCATCGCACCGATTCCGCAGACGCTGCGTCTCGCCTTCGGAGATTCGCGACTCGCCGATGCAGTGGCACGGCTGGTGATACTGATGCTGCAGATTCGCATCATGGGCGCCGCCAGCTACATCTTTACCGGGGTTGTGCGCCTGCCCATGGTGGCGGGCTGGGATCACCTCATTCCCGCGTGGTTTTCCCGCCTGCATCCGCGCTACCGGACGCCGACCAATTCCATTCTGGTGGCGGCACTGCTGGTCGCCGCGCTCTTGATCCTGGCCTCTGCGGGTGTGCACGCGGGTGAGGCCTTCGCCGTGCTCAACAACGCCTCGAACATCCTCTACGGCCTCGCCTACCTGGTCATGTTTCTCATTCCGCTGGTGGGCGCCAAGGTGCTGCGTCTGCGCATTCCAGCCTGGGTTGCGGTACTTTGTGCCGTCGGTTTCTGCTCGACGCTGTTCAGCATTCTGACCGCCGCCTATCCGTTCTTGGATGTTGCCAATCCCCTGCAGTTCGGCATCAAGATCATCCTCGCGACCCTACTGACCAACGTGCTGGGCTACGTCTTTTATCGCTCCAGAACGGCGTAGTGGCGCGCCACCGACGGCAGGGTTTGCCGCTGACGGATGCGGGCGGCGTCCATGAGCATGCGCCCGGCCCATCGATAGACGTTGTTCTCCTTCACCGTACGTCGCATCAGGCTCATGCGGCTGCGCCGTTCGTCCCGGCCCATGCGCATCGCGATCTCCATCGCGCCCGCGGTTTCGGTGACGTCGAAGGGATTGATCAACACCGCCTCGGGCAACTCCCGCGAGGCGCCGGCGAAGGTGCTCAAGATGAGCACGCCATCCTCGTCGTCGCGCGCCGCCACGAACTCCTTGGCCACCAGATTCATGCCGTCGTGCAGACTGTTGACCAGGCAGAAATCCACCGCGCGATACAGCTCGAATACCCGCAACGGCTCCTGATGCTCGTCGATCAACACGATGGGTAGCCAGTCGCCCTCAGCGTATTTTTCGTTGATGCGCTTCACCTCATCATAGGTCTGTTGCTGCAGGGTCTGATAGGCGGGAAGCTGGCCGCGCGAAGGCGCCGCGATCTGCAGCAGGCAGATCTTGCCCCGTTGGCGGGGATTCTGCTCGAGCAGCGTTTCCAGGGCTTGGAAGCGCTCCAAGATACCCTTGGTGAAATCCCAGCGCTCCACGCCCAGCCCGATCACGACGTCTTCGCCGATGTGATGGCGTTCCCGGACCACCGCGCGGCAATGCTCGATGTCGGGCAGTCGCGCCAACCAACGCGGTGGCCACTCTATCGATATCGGATAGGGCGCGACTCGGCAGACGTGGCCTTGCAGCGTCACCGTCATGTGCTCCCGGTCGATCTGGCATTCGACGAAGCGGTCGAGCGTGTCGAGAAAATTCTGGCAGTGATAGCGGGTGTGAAAGCCGAGAATGTCCGCCGACAGCATGTGCATGAGCATCTCGCGCTTCCATGGACAGACGCCGAAGGTCTCCGCATTCGGCCACGGAATGTGCCAGAACAACGCAATCGTCGCCTTCGGGATGTGCCGGCGTATGAGGTGCGGTAGCAGCGCAAAATGAAAGTCCTGGATGAGTATCACGGGGCTGTCGGTATTGGCTTCGGCCGCGACCACGTCGGCGAATTTGGCGTTCACTTCCTCGTAGGCCTGCCAATCGCTGGCACGAAAGGCCGGCCGCACGTAGGCCAGATGGCACAGAGGCCATAAACCCTCGTTGGAAAATCCGTAGTAGTAGCCTTGTTCCTGCTCGGGCGTCAGCCAGACCCGCCTCAAGGTATAGGTGGGATCGTCCGGCGGCACGCGGATCTGGTCGTAACGATCCACGGTCTCGCGGTCGGCGCTGCCCGCGCCGTGTGCCACCCATACCCCCGAGCATGCGCGCATGATGGGCTCGAGGGCGGTGACCATACCGCTTGCCGGCACCTGGACGACCGCCCGGCCATGCGCGTCGAAATTATGGATGTACGGCTCGCGATTCGACACGATGATGACCTGCGCCGAGTTCAGGTGATCTCGCACCACCTGTTGCAGCGCCTGCGGTGTCCAATTCTCGCGAAAATCGATTTCCAGGCGCTGCCTTGCCTCGGCCTCGGCCAGCACCTGACGCACCTGCGTCAATATCGGCAGGGACGAGCGCGGCGATTGCGCATTGTCCAAGAAGCGCTTGCCGCGGATGTCGCCGATCAACACCTGTACCCACCGGCGCAGCTGCAGCCATGCAACGAGCACGATCAACAACGCCAGCAACAACACGGAAATACCGATGAATACCAGCACGAAGTCGCGCGCCGTGCGCTGGCGGCGGTCCACGAAGCTCAAGTCATGCAGCATCAGCACGCGAAATGGCATGGGCTGCGCCGTGTCGAACGCGAAAGTCGACAACTGCACCGAGCCGGACGGCAGCTGCAGGATGCGCGAACTGGTTGCATTGCCCGCGGTCGTGCACGAGATCGCCGCCGGCGTGCGCTCGGATTTGAATATCGCCGTACCGTCCGGCCGGCAGATCAGGATGGCCAGCAGGCGCTCGTCGGCCGCGATCTTGGCGAGATACGACCGCAGCTTCGACTCATCGCCCTTTTCCACCAAATCGGTGACCGGATCCTCCATGCTGCGCATGACGAGCTGCGCGCGCAGCTCCACATCCGAGCGAAACCATTCCGCCAACAGGCGCTGGATGTAGGGAAGGCCCACATAGGCGACCACACAGGAAGCGAGTGCCACGGGCAGCACGAATCGCAGCATGACGGAGCGAAACAATGTGTCGCCGTTGAATGAAAAATATCGCATGACCCGTCGGAACAAAATACTTTACTTTAGGAACCAGTGTCGATTTTTGCGCGATGCAATTCGTGTAAAACTTACATGTACTCATGACGTTCAGGTTCGATTGATGCCCCCACCACCACCGCCCCTGGCGCCCGCCGATTGCTTGTTCCTCGACGTTGACGGCACGTTGATCGAATTCACCGACACACCCTCGCAAACCGTCGGTGATCCGGAGATCAAACGGTTGCTGGCGGCGGTGGCGCAAAACTTGAGCGGCGCCCTGGCATTGGTCACCGGCCGGGAAATCATGACCGTAGACCAATTATTCGCACCGCTGAAGCTGCCGGTGGCGGGGCTGCACGGCGTCGAGCGGCGCGACGCCTCCGGCACGCTGCACCAGGCCGCCTTGCTGGACAGCCGCCTGAACCGCGTGCGCCCGGCGTTGACTCTGCTGGCGGATTCCTATCCCGGTACCATCATCGAGGACAAGGGCCGCAACATCGCGGTTCATTACCGGCTCGCGCCGCAGTACGGCGACCTGGTGCGCCGCTCGGTCGCGGCCATCACGGCACCATTGGCGGATGACTATCAGCTCCAGGACGGACTCATGATGGTGGAGATCAAGCCGCGCGGCTACAACAAGGGAAGCGCGATCCATGCCTTCATGCGGGAGGCGCCGTTCGCCGGCAGACGCCCCGTGTTCGTTGGCGATGATCTGACCGATCGCGATGGCTTTTCCGCCGTCGAGTCCCTGAACGGCGTGTCGATCGGCGTCGGCGACCGCGTACAAGGGCGCTACCAACTGCCCGACGTCGGCAGCGTGCGCCGCTGGCTGCACGGGATCCTGACAATCCGTGGGTAATTTGATCCTGGTTCGCCACGGCGAGAGTTCGGGCAACCGCGATCGCATCTTCGCGGCCGATCCTCTGGTGCTGCCCCTCACGGACACAGGCTACGCACAAGCGCGCGCCGCCGCCCACTGCATCAGCGGCCTGTATGAGGTGGAACTGGTCATCACCAGCCCCTTCCTGCGTGCGCAGGAAACCGCGCGGGTCATCGCCGATGTCCTCGAGACGCCGCTGCAGATCGAGCCTGAATTGTATGAACGCGACGTCGGGATATACCGCGGTCATTCGTACGATTCGCTCGCCCAAGCTCCCGACTTCCGGACCGATCGGCCCTGGGCGTGGCGTCCTGAAGGCGGCGAGAGCTACGAGGATGTCATGGCGCGCGTCTCACCGATCCTCGACCGGCTCGCGCGGGAACATGCCGACAGCGACGTCGTGGTGGTGAGCCACGGCGGCGTCATGATGACGCTGTGGGCTTATCTGACCGGGAGCTGGGAATCAGCCTACGCGCCGCCCAACTGCGGCATCGTTCAAGTGCCGCACGGGCCGCAGGGGTACGGCGCGCCGCAGGTGATCGGGAAGGCGGAGCACGGGGCGTTGGACGCGGGCGGGTAACGCTGGGGGTGACGGTCAGCTGAACGGGAACGGAAAGGCAACAGTTCCCGTTCCGCTGACCGTCACCCCCGGTGGTTGCCCAGGGCGACCGACGTCCCGTGCGAGCCTTCTTCGCACCTGATGTTCACCGGCCCGGCGTTCGGTCAGGCGGTATAGGACGCGGCGCGGCAACTGATGCCTTTCCCGTTGCCGCGCCGCGTCTTATACCGCCGACATGCGCGCCCCGGGCCGGTGAACATCAGGCAGCCACTGCAGCAGCGTTTTCTGCAGCTGGTCACGATCGATCGGTTTCGACAGGTAATCATCCATGCCGGCGCTCAAACATTCGTTGTCGGCGCCCTTCATGGCATGCGCCGTGAGCGCGATGATCGGAATATGTTCATTGTCCCCTTCGCGCGCGCGGATCTTACGCGTGCACTCATAGCCATCCATGACCGGCATCTGGCAATCCATCAAGATCAGGTCGTAGCGGCCGCTCGACCATGCACGCAGAGCTGCCTCGCCGTCCGCCGCCACATCCACGCGAAACCCAAGCTTCTCCAACGTCCGGCATGCCACCTTTTGATTCACGACGTTGTCTTCCGCCACCAGAATCCGATGGCTGTCGCGCGCGCGCTGCGAGTGCAAGGCTTGGCGCGTGACGATCGGCTGACTGCGCATCGACCAGGTTTCGGCGCGCACGCCGAGCACCATCATCAGGCAATCGGTGAGATCTCGCTGCGTGATGGGTTTGAGCAGATAGCCGGCAAACCCGAGTTCACCGAACAGACGCCCCTCGCCGCGCTGGCCGGAGGACGTCAGCAGGATCAAACGCGTGGCGCGCAGCGCCGCCTCGCCCAAAATGGTCTCGCCCAACGTCGCACCATCGACTCCCGGCATCTGATGATCGAGCAGCGCAACTTCGAATGGACTGCCGGCCGCGGCGGCATCACGCAAATGCTGCAACGCCTCGCCGGCCGAACTCGCGCATACCGGGTTCATACCGCAGAGCGAGAGCTGCCCCGTGAGCACCTTGCGATTCGTCATGTTGTCGTCGACCACCAGGATGCGCTGACCGCGCAATTCGACCGGAGCGGCGGCGCGCGCCTTGCCCGCCTGCAGCGCGATGCCCAGACGCGCGGTGAACCAGAAAGTGGAACCGGCCCCCTCCTTGCTCGACACACCCACCTCGCCGCCCATGAGCTCCACGAGTCTCTTGACGATCGACAAACCCAGGCCGGTGCCGCCGAAACGCCGCGTCGTGGAGGAATCGACCTGCGTGAACGGTGTAAATAGAGCCGCGAGACGATCCGCCGGGATTCCCATGCCGGTGTCGCGAACCTCGCAGCGAACGGTCACCCCGGCGGCGTCACGGCACAGCAGCTTGCATTCGATCGCGATTTCTCCGGACTTGGTGAACTTCACGGCATTGCCGCCGAGATTCAGCAGCACCTGACGCAACCGGCCGGCATCGCCGCGCAGCAGGTCCGGCAGGTCCGGATCGATCAACGCAATGACCTCCAATCCTTTCGGGTGCGCCTGAACCGCGAGCATGCGCGCCACATCCTCGACGGCGTCGCGCACGTCGATATCGAGGTATTCGAGTTCGAGTTTGCCCGCCTCCACCTTGCTGAAATCCAGGATGTCGTTGATCACCGTCAACAGCGACGACGCACTGTCGCGCACGGTCTCGACGTAGTCCAACTGCAGCGGATTGAGCGGCGTTTCCAGCAGCAACTCCACCATGCCGATGACGCCGTTCATCGGCGTCCGGATCTCATGGCTCCTGTTG
>Ga0116229_10006657_pt1 | contig 18510 bp, 14 predicted proteins | sample S1TSphgellanicum_3_FD_87313 | JGI IMG/M metagenome (GOLD analysis project Ga0116229, IMG submission 87313) | Host-associated microbial communities from peat moss isolated from Minnesota, USA - S1T2_Fc - Sphagnum magellanicum MG | ecosystem: Host-associated > Plants > Peat moss > Unclassified... | reverse complement strand
TTTTTTTTTTTTTTTGAAATTTTATTTAGAATATTGGAAATTTTCAATGCTTTTTACATTGCCATAATTTTTTATTATAGTTCAATGGATGCCAGAGTGAGCAACTGTTAAGCACACTTTTATTAGATATTGGCAATTTCAAGGCTTGCATTTTCCATAATAATAATGGCAATGGATGTCAGTTGCCATTTTAGCACACAAACTTAATAGATATATTGGTAATTGCAATGATCAGATTGCCCATAAAATAATTTTGCCAATAATAATAATATGCTAGATGCCAAAGGTATTATTATGATGCATGTGAAAATTGGCTGCACCAGAAACCCTAACCAATATGAACAGGGAGGGGGTCTGGATAGTGGAACCTATCAACATACAAAAACAAAGAAATAATTTTCAACAGATTGATACCTACTAAATAAGTAACTTACTACTTATTTACAAGTTGAAAAACGTTGGGGTATATTTGTCGTCTTTGATCTATTCCCATGGTTAGCTATATGTTGCTATCTCACGAGTCACAAACAGTGCAAACATTAAGATTTTCAGTGGCCAGGGTCCCGATGGATACATGCGGGATGTGGTATATAAAGAGGTTTTGGAAATGTAGTTTGTAGTTGTAATTTTGTAATATGTACCGTCAAATACACACACACACATGTGCATTAGGCACGGGGTTCAAACTACATTGTTCAAAATCATCTTTTCATAAATAGGGTAGTTGTGTTGTTTCTGTAAACAAAAATAAGTTTAGAACAAACACAAAATGGTTGGACCCAAGATGCACTTCTGAGAACCCTTTTTACACACTATTATTTGCTTGAATGAATAATGCACATATATTGAATGGTACTTAGTTTGAACCCTATGCCTAATGCACATATATTGAATGGTACCTAGTTTGAACCTTGTGCCTAATGCACAAGTGTGTGTATGTATTTGATAATACATATTACAAAATTACAACTACAAACTACATTTCCGAAACCTCTCTATATACCACATTCCACATGTATCCATCGGGACCCTGGCCGCTGAAAATCTTGATGTTTGCATGCACTGCTTGTGACCCATGAGATAACAACATACAGTTGACCATGGTAAAAGACCGGAGATGGCAAATATACCCCAACGTTGTTCAGTGTTTGACCTTGATTCTTGTTGATTGTCATCACAAATGCCACTTGATTAAGAAATTGACAACGACGCAAAACAATGGCCAATCGGTCTTGGAAGGGGACATGATGATGTGGGGTATGAACACACGTTTGCCGACATTGTTCCATGTGATGATCTCCATTTCAATGACACGCTCACCCAATCTTTTGATAATCAACCTCATACCATTGCACAATCCTATTGATTGATTGAGATTTCACAACAAAAGGATTAGCACGCCCACTTTAAGTTCCAACTTATGATTTGCGATACCGCTGAATTGCAAAGTGTTCAGAAATTCCACTAGATACAATGAATCTATCGAAACTCCTACAACAACACTTGCACCTTCTTCTATCAGAGTCAAAGAATTTTTGTTTAGGTACGTGTGCAATTCTTTAGATAGCGATTCTAGAATTGCATTGTTGATTTCACGTTAGTATATTTGGGGGCCAAAATGTTGTGTTGCATAAGATACATGGCATCTCTAAAGTGGCATTGGTGATCCGGATAGATGGTTTGGATTAATCCTTTTAAGCTGCAATCTTCTAATGGCAGCCTCATATGGGATGGAATCTTGATCCAATGGCAAGAAGACTGTCGTCTCCAACATTCAACACCCATTTGGCAAATTTTCGCTACTCTTCAGAATTGGTTGCCATGATTCGCATGTTGATATGAAGACGAAGAATCCTAACATGCTACCAAAGATGCAATCGAGGCAATGAAGCACTGACAATGTCTTCTCATCCTCCCTTAGGAACAACAGGCAAGATTTATCAAAAATCCCCACCAAGGACCACAGTTTTCCCACCAAAGATCTTCTTGGTTGCATGTGCATCATCCAATTGCATCAAATCACGCAGGGTTCGATTAACAACTTCGAAAGTTCAGGAATGCATCATTCGTGCCTCATCCCAAATGATCAGATCAACTTTACGCACCAACTCGACCACTTTCATTTGTTATGTGATGTTGCAAGTCGATTCATCGTGCAGATCAATTAAAATCTTGAATCTTGAATGGGCGGTTCTACCACCCAGAAGCAATAAAGATGTAATTCCTGATGAGGCAACTGCAAGCACGATTTTGCCTTGCCTTCTTAGACGGGATAAAAGCGTTGTCCAAACAAATGTTTTGCCGGTTCCACCATTGCCATACATAAAGAACAGTTTGCCCTTTTTGTTTGTCACGACATTCAAAATAATTTTGTATGTGCTGCGTTGATCATCATTGAACCTATCTTTTGCATTGTCTGCATCTGTGGTCAATGAATGCTGATCATAAGCTAGTTCTTCTTGGACTAATCTATTTCCTCCATGAACAGAAAGGACGTAATTAGACTTGGGAAGTGTTGGAAAATTTTCCAGGCGGTGTCCGTTGCAAATGAAAACCTGATCGATCTCATACAATGCACGATCCTTTAGCGCATCCTCAGAAAGGGTAACAGCTAGATCATCACGCTCATGATGTGTCATTACTTCAATGTTATCGCTCAAAGACTCCCAATGTGCATCCCATAGCTGTCTGGGATTTGTCACCTCACAAAACATTAACATGGAAGCAAACATGTCACGTAGTTATCGTCCTGAAGCCCAAAGACTAGCTTTTTCCAAGGCTTGATGCCATTCATTATCGTATGCAAGCAAAACCATTGCAATGCATACATCTTTGAATGTGTCATGCTCTGTGCCATCCATTATCCGCAAATGCTCATAGGATGTGGTACCTTTGACATAGTTTAGCAGCATTCGCAAATAATAACATTCATCCGATGTCGGGTGTGCATAATACATGCGACCAATGGTAAGACTCGGCACAGAACTTTGCCATTCTTGCAACATAGAGAAAACTGTGGGTTGTTGTTGCTCGACTTTGTTGATCGTTCTTTGATCCACATTTTCGCATTGCAAAATCCATAAATTATGTCCATTTTTCCACAATCCCATCGTCTCGGGGTTGACGTGTGTTCATCTCCAAACAATTGCAATGTGTCATTGCCAAGAGAAGGTTGTGCACGTGTTGTTACTTGTTGTATGGTTCGCCATTCTTGACACAAACGATTACTTCGCTCTTGTGGCGTTTCAGATGGCTTAACCGACTCTGTGCATTGCCTGGCATGTCGTTCTCTTTGTAGGTGATTACGACGTTCATGTGAATTTTGACGTGTCTTGATTAAATTCTGTTAGAACATTAATATGTGGAACATGATTTTCCAAAGAGTCAGTTTGCTCATCATTCTACTAAGCTTCTGGGTGATGCCGAAGGGCCACCAAAGCTGCCAAAGCACTACCATACTACGTAATGAGTGCACGCATACATTCTTGTATGTCTTCAGGCATTATGGAGAATATATGTTAGGTTTGTTATTGATATTGATATCAAAATCTTGGGGGGCAGTTTCTTTTGCACTCTTGTCTACTGGTGTCATGTGTGTATGTATATATCTTGGAGGTTGCTTACATTAGCACATCCTAGACTTACCTTGCTGTTGTTGTTGTCAGGGATCCAGGGTATTCATTGCAACATTGGGATTAGTCTTCCATTAGAAAGTTTTTGCTTGGCTAGAGTTTAAATCTAACCAAAGAGAGGAAACCACTCACTCGCTACCCTTAATGATGTGGCCTCACAGAGATTTTTAAAAGTGATTTCAAGGTCTACTTGGACTTTATTTCTGAACCATATGATCGTTTTGCGAATGTAAAAAAACATGCGAACCGAGAACAAAGCAATGAAGGTAATGCACTAGCAACAGCAGATCTGAAAGACGTCCTTTACTATATCAAAGAAATTCAAGCAGCCTTCCTCTTCTTTAGGTCAAAATTTGTCCCTTAGCGGTTTGGAAGATAACTACCATAACCTGGGATGCGATGACTTTCAAAATTTTGGCCGTGTTTTTTCTCTTCTGTCATGGGGGACTCCTTGTCCCTCTGCTGCTACTGCTCTTGACCTTAGTATTGACCATACAAACTTGGAATACCTTGTAATTGATAACACATGTAACAACTTAGCTTCTTTTTTCACACATCATCTGCACCACCAGCACCAACAACAACAACCACAAGAGCAATATCTTGCACTTGAGAAACTCTATCAAGTGTAATCTACAGGTCTAGGGGGCATGGAGGTTAGTGAAAGTAGCAGAATCACAGACAACCATCCTCTGGAACAATCCATTTAGCTCTAGCATGCTGGTGGGACCCTTAGGTAACTTTCTTTCATCTCTCGGTGGGTTGGGGTTGGATGCTGCAAATTCCATGTTAACATTTTTCCAATCAAGCAATGAGTTGGAAGGAATTCCAAGTTGTGGAGTGTCCAGAAGTGTTCATTAGATCTCAAAGGCCTCCAGTGATTTGGTGCACACACCAAGCTTGCAGGTGCATCATCATCAGCACCATTTCCATGAAGTGTGTGCTAGCATGCATCTACAAACATAAACAAACTCTTTGAATGGAGAGTTTGGAAGTTTGTTTCATTGCAGCAGCATTATGAGGCAAATGCTCAAAATGGTGGGTGCAAAGTCATTCCCTTGTCATCCTATATGGTTCCAGTGCTTTTTGTTTAAGTGATGCAAGTTTCTAGCGCATATTTGTCCTTGAAGATGCCTTACAAGTGAGCTAATTGCATTTTGTGGATGTAGGAAAGAGAAGAGGAGTCAAAAAGATTGAAGCAGCAACGTTTGACAGAAGAGGCTGAGGCCAAGAGGCTTACAAATGAGTCAGCAAGGCGAGAGGAAGCAACGATTCGAAAGGAGATTGAAGAAAAGGAGCTTGAGGAAGCAACGATTCGAAAGGAGATTGAAGAAAAGGAGCTTGAGGAAGCAAGGATTCGAAAGGAGATTGAAGAAATGGAGCTTGAGGAAGCAAGAGCTCTCCTTGCAGAAGCTGAAAAGCGGAAAGGCAAAAAGGGCAAGAAGGCCACATGAGATGGGGTGAGTTCCTTTTGTAGTTGGCTTAGTTTTTGATGGATGTTTATGATTGCAAGGCTTTGGCATGTGTGCCATCTCTTCTTATTGCTTTCTCCGTCGCACCGCGTCTGTATTCCATTATTTCTTTGCCTGTCGAAGTAAACAAACCATGACGGGACAGATGGATGACCGGACGGATGGATGGATGAATGATGAGACTAATGGATGAAATGATGCTTCATGATGTCCTTTACTATATGTAATTTGCTTGAATGAATAATGACAACTAGGTAGGCATAATACATTTTCACCTCATTTGTTATGCATGCATTAGTCCCTCTTCAACAACCTTTTTCAATAGACCTAAAAAGGGAATGATGGGACAACTTACACTCTGGAGATTTGGGCTGATTCATGTCATGTTTCATATCACAAGGTTTGGTGAAACTCCCTTTTGTCAATATAATAATTTTGCCCATGTATTCTTTCATGTTCTGTTTGCTCTTTTCCATGGCCCACCCACTCAATAGTTTGCAAGAATACATGGTCTTTTATTTTGGTACCAAATGTTTTGTAAATTATGGGTGGGTAATTGTAAACCCTAATAAAAGTGAGTATTTTTAAACCCTAAACTAAAGCATCATTATTGTCTTTTAAATTTCCAATTGAACATAAATAAATGTATTTGTAGTAGGCTTGTTGTGATTTATATAGTGTGACTAGTGACCTTAATTATGTTATTCCATTTACTTGTGGAACTAAAGAACTACCCACCACTGGTCATGACTAGTATAACTATCTCTTGTAAAGTGTAGCAAAGTCTTAGGCCAGGGTGAATCAATGTTGGGTGGTTTTCACTTTTTAAAGAGAACCCATGGTTCCAGTCCCTTGTAAAGTGCAGCAAAGTCTCAAGCCAGGGTGAATCAATGTTGGGCGGTTTTCACTTTTTAAATAAAATTGTTGGTTCTGGTTCTTGTAAGAGTTTTGAAAAATAGGTTTGATTCCTGAACAATTTCTTTGGGGAATGTGAGGATGAAATTCTTTTATTCTCGTGTTCCTGTCATGTTTTCAACTTGTTCAAATACATATTCTCAATGTTTTTCCCCCGGGTTCCTAATGAGCTCCCCATGATGCTCCTCAAGTTCTCAAATTGTTCCCAAGGGTGTTCCCAATAACACTTCATTTTATTTCATATTCTTAGCCCAAAGATCTTTCTTTCTCACCTATGTAGATGAACCCAAAGGGGAAGCACTCTATCCTGACATAGAAACTATAATTTGGGGGAGCCTCCCATGTTTCCCATCAGGTTCCCATTATGTTCCCCAAGTTCCCAATGTGTTTTCTCACATGTTCTCCATAACACCTCACTTTTATCCCATATGCTTTGGCAAATGTTCTCCTCTTTTCACCTATATAGGTGGGCCAAAGGAGAGGAACTCTATATTTCAAAATAAAACCTTCTATTATGGGGAGCCTCCATATTTATTTATTTTTCAATGATGGGCCAATCAAATTGGCTCATTGCAAAAACATAAAATTTGAACTTGGGAAGCACCTCATCTAGTTAATAGGAGAGGTAAATAGCCCATTTTGGCAGCTTTTGAAATAATGCATTAATTGGTTGGAGGGCAATTTATTTAATGATTTTGATAGTTATGTTTGTATGGAAACAATGAAAGGGCAATAGTGTTGGCAACAAGAATTCAAGACTACCAAATTATAAACCTTTCAAAATAGAGAGCTTTCATGGGAGTTGTTGAACATAAAAGCTTGGCATTGACTTGCTAACTTGATGGTGAATGTTGAAACAATGAAAGGCAATGTTTTTGGTAACATGAATTCAAGGCTACCTTATAAACCTTTTGAAAATGAGCACTTTTATAGCAATTGTTGTGTATAGAAGCTTGGCATTGTCTTTCTAATGATTTTGATGGCGATGGTAACTAATTTAGTTGCTCAAAGGTTTACAATAAGCATGGAACTGGTGATGAGCATATTGAGAAAAGAAATTCAAGGTGGAGCATAGGAAGCTTGAAAGTTTAGCTAGGGATCACATTTTGAAAACTTGTTCAAAGTTTTGTATCCAAGCAAGTAATATGGAGGTTGTGAGTATCTAGTAAACATTACACATTTGTTTCGATCTACTTTTCATGGTTGTTTTGTTATGGGTAAAATTATTAATGAATGAAAAAATCTAGGTGGAGGGCTAAAGTGTTGAAAGGAAAATTCTTATTAGTTTGTTATTACTCCTCAAAAGGAAAACTCCATTATTTTGTATCTTTTGAACCATGATAAACACATCTCCAACAAATCAAGGTGTGATTAAACTTGAACACTATGATCAACTATGCAATCGCTTTTGACATATAATTCACAAATAACCACGGAAGAGTTATAAAAAGTTTTTTATTTCACTTTCCCCATGTGAATTGTTTATAACCATGAAAGGTTTATTAAATAAGCCTTCAATGAAGATTGGAAGTGCTTAGCCCAATTGATATCCAAGTGAATGAAATTAACACATGTAAAAAAATTGTTTGTACCCATTTAAAATAATGGGAACTAGGGCAATTAAAGGCATTTTAATTCTACATGTTCAAAATATATATTCTTAACAATGGTAAATTTTTGTTGGTCCATGGTATGTCAATGTGTAACTAGTATTGTGTTCATTGTTGTTCATCACTTTCAACCTTTAATAAAGGATCTAATCTCCTTTCCATGTTAATAAAAAGTGGCTTGTGAATACATAAACATTTCAAAATCATTATTATGTAATTCAAGGTTTATTTAAAGTTTTCAAAATTGCATTTATGTATTGGAATTTTTTTTTGAGGTTCTAAGTTTATTTATGTGAAAATTGATATGGATACAAAATGTCAATAATGATGTTAAAACTTAGACTTGGAAAATGTTCAAACATAAGGAAAAAATGAAGTTTGAATTCAATAAATAAATAAAATTATGCCATAATGTTTTCTTTCAATGCATTAAGGAAAGTTTAGTGACATCAAAATTTCTTTTGTTTTGGTGATGATGAACATCTTTTCAAGTCATCTTTTTGTTGAACCGTAAGGTAGAAGCATCTAAACCCATTAGAATAATATATTGAGCAAATTAGTTTTTCTTTATTTTAAGACAAAATTTTCCCATAAAGTCAAGACAATTTAAAATTCAACCCAAGTTGTAACAATTTTTTTATTTTTTAATTAGTTATGAATTTACAAAACTCATGATAGGTTCCCCTAACTATTAGTAGCCTCTTCTATGTATGGTGGGTGTAGCACTTCAAATACCTAAAAAAAACTTCAGAACTTTTAATATGTTCAAATATAAAATCCCAAAAATAACCCCACATGTGCTGAAATAGCCCATAAAATGGGCTAGATTTGAAATTATTTGAAATAGATAAGTTAACAAAATTTTGAACCACTTTTTATAAGACCTTAAACTAAAAGTTATTACAAGCATGCACTCATAAGCATATTCAAATAGTTTTAGGAGGTTTGTAATATGACATGGTTTAAAGTACACTTGTGGTCTTAGGTTTTTCCCTTGTGTAGCAAACTACAAGTTAGAAAAATCTATTGAAATTTATAATCATTGTGCAACTTTTATACAACCTTTGTTTTTCTATTCATCAATAGTATGTTTATGATATATGTTCAAATTGTTAATTTTGATGTTTCAAAACTTTGATGATAGTTTCATTCATAAAATTTGCTTCTATGTGGTTTTGATATTATGGTTTTATAGTTTGGCTTAATTGGCCATTTTTTTTCCCTTTCAAAATTTCTTAATCATAACCAAATTGACACAATATGATATGAATTTTCAAAAACATCCCCCTTTCAAACTTTTAAAATATTTTTTGGTGCAATAATTATACCATTACTTGATTATAGGTTGGATGGAAAAAAGGACGGAAAATTCACATCTAAATTATGAATGAAAAGCTTTCAAAATGGATGAAAATTTGAAAAATCAACTTAAATCCCAAAAAATCAGAAAAAAATTTAATAAAAAACATGTGGCAAGTTTAAATTGGTCTTGAACCAACCTTTTAGGTTTGGAGATTTTGAAATAAAATAAAAGAAAATGAAGTCTAGATTAGACACATGGATCCCCTTACCTTGAGGCACTATTACAAATATGTGTTTTAAAACTAGTTTTTAAAATTAAATTTAGTCATATTTTTAATCACATCAGACAATGGACAAAATTGGTTGTAATAATAATAGACTAGTCATTTTTGACACAAATGTGAGTACAACTATATGATTAACATAAATATGCTGGTTCAAAATAATTAAACTGATCAAGGCTATTAATTGATATGGCATTATTAATCTAATTTTAAATTAAAAATTATATTATTTATATGAATATATAATGACATTATGAAACTTTATTAATTTTGAATTATAGGTGAATCCAAAACCCTACCACCAAAATTTGTGATTCAACACTAGAATTTTTTTTATTTTTTTATTTTTTTCGGGCTAACATTGTCAACCGACATCATACAAGCCATTGAATCCCCAAACTCAAGATTTTTTTAATGATGAATGCTCCAAATAAGGTTTCACCCATAACCTCCTTAGCCACACTCCAAGCCCTTAACCACTAAGCCATCACCTCATGTGATGAAAAAAAATGACATTGGAAAATATATAAGTTACACATATTCAAACAAAAAAATGATTTTTTTAATATCACTATTTGATTTAATCGATTTGGTAGTTTTATTATTACATTGAACTACATACTTTAATTAATTCAAAAATATGTGTAAATCATTATTATTTTAAATACTCATTAATTAACAAATTCAAATGCAGCATTTGAAACTTTTAATTGAGTTATATATTCAAATATTATTTAAATACATCTAATTTATTAACTTTCATGAAACTTTGTGATTTTTTTCCATTTCAAACTAAGATGGTTTTAAATATTTATTTAAAGTAACCATATGTAATGTCTGAAATATAATTATTTAAATAAAACATTTACTTTCACAATTACATTGAATTTTTAAATTTCTTTAATTTCAAAAAATGAAAAAATAATTAAATCATTTAATTTAAAAATTCATATATAATGTATCAAATCTTTGATTGAGTTATAATCTATAACTATTTAGGTAAAAATAATTTATTACCATAATCATATTGAGCTTTGTGATTCCTTTCAATTTCAAAATGTGAACAAAAAATTCAATATTTGTCTCAAAAATTCAAGCAATGGTTTTTTTAGCTTGGGTTAGAAATTTTGCATATAACTATTTGGGTACATTTGGTTTCCTTACTTTCATAATTGACTTCGGTTTTATTATATTTTTAATTCAAAGTCTTAAACATTCCATTAATTCACATATTTTAATTTATGCAATATATTTATTTTAAAAATTAATTTAAAACATATATATCTTTAAAATATCATAACAAAAAAAATTCACTTTTGAAATTATGGTGTTAAAATTTGTATGCCTTCAATCTTATATCAATTTTTGTAATCAAAGTAAGAAAATTGAATTGAATGTTATAATGTTTCTATAGTAACAATGGATTATACTATAATTTTATAAATTAAAGTTCTTTTTCTTGGCGTGGTCCAAGGGGATTACAAAGTTCCACCATCGCTCTTCTTTTCATTCACAATTTATTTCATCATTATCCTTCAACTCTCTGAGGTCTTTAGTTTATCAATGGATCCAATTTTTTTTAAAGTGTACCACCCAAGACAAAATCAAGATAATCTTAGATGCAATCCTTAGTTATATTTTATATTTTAATTTTCATAAACATCAATGAATAACAATTTATCATATTTGAAATATAATAGCTAAAACCATCCAATATTTAGAAAAATCAATATCATTCACTTTTTGTTCATGTTATAATAAAACATGACTAATAAATAATAATAATAACTACAAAAAGATGATGGTGTGACAATAATTTTGGTATACATTAAAAGATTTAAACCCCAATAATATAGTGTCAGAATGCATTTTTCAAAATCACAAATTTTAAAAAGCTCAAATAGACAATGGATTTCTTCAAAACAATGATATCAAAATTCCACAACTATTTCGAACAACCTAATGACAAAGGTAAGCATTTCTTTTTGCTTTGCATTCGATGCTTCTTGAATTTCAAGTAATTCATAAAACAAACAATCAAATGTTAGAAAACTTGGGGAATGATTTTTGGAGGCTTCAAAAACATCTTTGATTACATGATGAGAATAAGTCAAAATGAAGATTGTTATTCAATGAGGTCATATATGAGGTTATCTTGCATTTGTTTTGACTTTTCAACAAGAACATAATTTTGGAGTTCATGGGCAATAGGTCAATCTTCAACTCACCTCACACGCATGACCTCGTGAAGGATTCAAAAGATGTGTACAAAGGTTTGTGCACAAAAGATGTATTTTGATTAGATTGGGTTGAGGAGAAAAGAAGCTAAATGTGAATATGGACCATATGGTTTGAAACATCCACCATTAATTGAAATAAATAAATATGATGATATAAGTGGTATATTACATGGCCACATACCATAAGTTGCACACCATTTTTTTCTGATGGTGTTTATTTCATTGGTTCATTCTTCTTTATTGTGGCATTTCACTTTAAGCATTCCATTGTATTAGAGTTGGCACAAACCATCCAAAATCAAATGGATCATGCAATTGTTTAAGTCACAATTTATTGTAATGATCATTAGCATCACTTAGAAGGTGCATAAAAACATCTATGAACTTGCAATCCATTACTACTTGAGCTAGGTAGTTGCAAATTACACTACATAAAATGGATTGTCATTGTTTTAATTTTTTAACCATTGTTCCATAGAATTTTAAATGCTTATTGAATATCATAAAAATAGATTCATTTATGTGAAGTTAACACATGAAGTTTTTCAACAATTAAAAAAACACAATAAAAAAATGAAAGGTTCATCTTAAAAGGACTTTAATATGTATTATAACATTTCACAAAGTCCATTTTCATATTTGGATATGGACTTTTATCTCATGTTTGTACAATTAGATATACCACCATATTTTAAACCTTTTAAAATAAATTGATTAAAATTTGGTCTTGAAAAATATCAATATAAATATCCAAAAAGATTTTTCCATAAAATGGCATATTCAATTTACAAAGTTTTTGTTCATATTTATATTGATGTTTTTCAAGACTAAACTTTAATCAATCTATTAAAATAAAATACAAACTATGGTGTTATGAACTCAAATATGGAAAAAAATAATGTTAACAAGTTAACAACATTCAAATCAATTTAAAAGTCAACCAAATTCATTGGGTTTTTAATATAAAGGAAATGGACTTTCAAAACAAACTATGAAATGTTGTTTTTTGATCCACCTTAATGTGTTTTCATCCATTTGTTATATTATACCCACATGTTTTGTGATAATGTTTTAAATTATTTTCCATAAACAAATTGAAATTTTATGATAGAAACATGTATTATTATAAGTACATGTATTATTCCTTGCACACTTGGAAAGGCATGCACCACAACCTAAATTCCTCCATATCAATTATCATCATCTTATTTTCAAGCCAATAAATTAAACATTTATATATGTGATTAACAACAGAAATGAATTAAATATGCAAAACAAATGATACAATTGATTTTTAAATGCAAAAAGTTCATAACAAGTTAGAAAATTAACACACTACAAGGAAAGATGGGCAAACTCCACAATCATGATTCATAAAAAGGGTGCAAACAATCTAATAAGGGTTCAACCAAATGTAACAAGTGTTTTGGCTTTCATTTTTTGGGCCAAAATTTGTACTAATGTTACATATCATTCAAAAACATTCATGACAATGTTTCTAATATATTATAAAATCATGTGGGTAAAATCACAATCAAAGGATCCACCCAAGTGAATGGACATTCCTTAAAATTGCATTTTTGTATGTTTGAAAGATCACAAGGGAAGCATAATAGTTTGGATTGTCATTAAATTTTTTGGAATATTTTCCATTAATTGCAAAGTTTACATGCTCAAAACTTGACACATGTCAAAAATGTTTTTACATGTTCAATACATTCAAACCTCGAGAATGGACAATCCTTGTTTTTTTTAAACATCTTTTTTTTTTACTAAATGTGTGCCATTCCTTTTGAAAATTGGAGAGGATTTTAATATTGATGATTAGAAGGGGAAAAGGACTTGAACTGATGAAAATTGTTTTTGACCTTGAAAATTATGGATTTTCAAAATGTGGCTTTAACAAAAGTTGTTCATATATATGTGATAGAGGGCATGAATGCATAATATACATGATATAAAATCAATTTGTAGTCAAAACATATTTATATCTAAAATGCAGTGCTAAATGAAGTACCCGAAATAGAGAATTTTAAGTTAAAAACCAATGCAGGAATGACATGTGTCATGTGTAGTCCTTGGAAAAGGACTTTTACCTTGGTGCCCTCAACTCCTTCGACTGTGATTTCACCCCTAATTGGATATCTCATTATATGAATGGAATTAATTTATTAGAAATTGTACACATAACTTGAAAATTGAAACACTTAATTTTACAGTTTGAGTTGACAATAATGTAATAAGGCATACTTGAAACATACTTATATGAACCCAACATATAAGCCTAGGTAGTTCCTACAACAAAAGTAGATCATAACTTTTTTAAACATGTGAATGAAATTAATTAACTAGCAATTGTACACATAACTTGGGAAGTGAAACACCTATTTTTTGGGTTTGAGCCAACAATATTGTAATAAGGCATACTTGAAACATAATATGGGCCCAATGTATAAGCCTAGGTTAAATCCAAATTCGCATATTCATAAAATGTTGAATTAAGACCTCTTGCAATTCTTGAACAATTGTTTTTTCTTTTTTTAATGTACAACAAAAATCTAAACACAAAATTGATAAAAAAGTTGACAATGGACTAAATTTTGAATTTTAAATCTAAATTTTCCATGAAAATAAATGTAACTTCATAGACAATTTTACTTATGTAATGGAATGACATGCAAATATTGGGTTCACACATAACATAAGTGGACATTTATTTGTAACTAAATATTATGGCATACCTAGGGTAATCATGAAAATAAAAAACACCACATATCAATATTGCCTTAAGAATGTTAACTGATGATCCATTGTAAATCATTACATCCTATATGTAAATTCCTTCATTTCAAAGGGTTCACAATTCCTCAAAAAAAGGTTTTAAAAATGTATTTATGTGTTTTGTTGTCACACACTCTTCAAATCAATGGTAACATGATGAAGTGTTTTTTTGTTGTCAACCATGGTGGTAAGTTGTAATTGAAAAGAAAGATAGGCCAAATGGAACATGTTGATTCTTCTCAAAAAATGGATTGACTTCATTAGTGACTAACCCAAGCTTGACATTGTAGGTTTATTTAACAAAATGAATCCATTTATTATCAATGAAATTTCATTGTTTAATTGGAATTTGCAGTATGCTACACTTGCCATCAATACTTTGATTATGATGAACCAATGCATTAATCAAATTTGATTGGGTGTCCTTAACATTCACTTCAAATTGGGAATAAACGACAAATGCCTTACAATTTTCCATGGCACATTTGACCTATTTTTTTATATCAAATATTTCCACACTTTAAACAATGGGTGTTCAAATTAAGTTTCTCATGAAAGAGCACACAACACTTAGTGTAAATGTGAATAATGTTTTACCCAAGTCTCATTTTCGAAGCATACTTGAACCCTAGTTTTCACTAAATAATAGACTTTTTGGCTTGGTAATACATTTTTTTCCCAGAAAATTCAAATTTTCATTGATGAAAGCATTGGAACATCCATGTGTGGGACATGTGTGCAACATCCATGTCCATTTAAAACCAACAACATGGTAGTCAATTGAGAATTTGAGACACACTTGAACGAAATATAACAAAGGGCTTTGAAAGGTTTTGTCAAACATGGACATGTTAGGGGCCATATTTGGAGGCACATGGAATCGTTCATACCTATAGATCTTCATCATCCATAGATGTGTCAATTCCTTTTCTTGCCTTTCCCACCCCACCCCCACCCCTCATTGGCATGTTGATTTGTTGACAAATCCAATCCAACCAAACGAACCTTAAATAATTTGATTAAATATAAACTTATAATATACCAATTTATTTTTTTACATTTTTGAACATCACTTTCAATGTGTTTATAGGCTTATGTAATTGCAATTTACGAAGTTTAGAACCTATTATTTACATTAACAATAAATGAACCTACTTAACGCATGCTACTTTATAATTATAATCCTCATTAAAAAGTGGGGTTGACGCAAATGTTAATATGAATTACCTAATAAGTCATGGTTGTGGGCATTTGATGCATATTATATTCAAATGCTCTTGTAAATAAAAAGTAAATTATGAATTTGGAATGTTCTTTAATAACTATAAATGCATAGTTTTAGGTATTAACTATTAATAATCAAATAATAGTGTTAGGTAATTTTATGTGTTTTGAATTCATACTTGTATGTTCAACATCTTTTCCTACAATACAACAATTATTGTTTCCCCTTGCTACATTATAGCCTTCAATCATAGGGTTAATTCTTAAAATAGGACTTTCAACCTCTTTCCCCTAAACATTGCAAGGCTCCATGTTGTTTCCAAAAACATCCAATGGCCCATGCCCTCTTTGATGTGCTCATGGTTTGATACTATTTGGTGACACACCTCATTTGCAATATAAAATGCATATCTCACAAAATGTGCCACAATGATGTCTACATTTGTGTCCATGTGCCATGGATGGTGAGGTTGGAAACCATGCATATGATAATGTTATTTTGACTTTCCATATTCCAAAGCCTTCACTAAAAAATGGTGGCCCCAACTTGGATTTGGAAGAAAATGAAAACTTTAACATCATTTGAACCAATTTCAAAGTCAAATCAATTTTTAATTTTTTTTGTGATATCTAATTAGAGTTTTAAATTCTATGCTTGAAATGGTTTAAAAACTAAAACTATGACAATCCATTTTGTGTAGTGTAGTTTGCAACTACCTTTCATTTTAAACTCATATATCCAAATGTTCACATAATACAATAGATTTTGTTTTTGCAAGTACACCAAACATTTCAACATTAATTTGACTTACCACTTAAAATCATGTAAAATTAATTTAAGTTTTGGTTACACTTTTTTGTGAATCATTATATTGTGATTGCACCCTACAACAAATAATTGATTTTGAACTTTATTCACATTATTCAGAAAGCAAAGGGCTTTCCATTCAAATTGACATTATCATGGGTGTTTTAGAGAAAGGTACAAATTTCAAAAAATCAAAAGAAAATGAAACCCTTGCTAGTGGTGAACAAGTTTCCAAAAAATGTATTGTGCTAGATGATGAAGATCTTGATGCACTTGGGGAGGAACTAGAAGGCCTTATGGTCACCACACATTTCTCTTCTTGCATGCCTTCTTGCCCCTTTCTCCCCCACCTTCACCATCATTTGTAGACTTGGATTCAAACTTGTACATAACAAATTTGTGAAGGTGTTTATTTAACATGTGTTTTTTTGTAGAAGTGCTTCCATGGTTAAGGCTATATTGCAACAAATTTTTCTTAGATCTTGTGGTGTTTTGTGCATTTTTTGATGGCTCAAGTAATGAGGAGTTGTTATGGCACATAATGCACCTTATCACTTGCACAACTTGCACACAAACTAAACAAAGTTTTGATCTTGAAAAAGGAAAAAAAACTCAAATAGAACTTAATTGGTTGAATGGCACCCAAAGGCATTGGTTTTTGGCAAGAGATGCATATTGAATTCAACATGCCACTAGTTCTTCTTTAGCTTGAACCTTTTAAAAACATTCAACATTCTAACAACCTTTGAGGTTGTGGCATCACCTTGCTCAATTGTGAGCCTACTATCATTAGCTTTTGCTTCATCCCTAATATAAATCTCAAATTTTAAAACAAACAAACAAAATTCCATGGTAATTCACATGCATCAAATTCTCCCAAAATTTTATAAACCATGTTAAATTAGTTGTAAAGATGAAAATTTGGACTTTGAAACGATGAAAGTTATGAAAGAAAACCATATCATTAAAATCATCCATCAAAGGAAAAACAAATAGAGCATTGAATAACACATATTGGAACTCTTTTCAAGTTTGAATTTGAAGCAATTGCAAATAAAGTTCAACATGTGTAATTTGATCAAAATTGGAAAAAGTTTTGAAAATCAACATATGGTAATTTGAACACAATGCACAATGCATGCAAATATAAATAGCTTAATAAATGGTTATTATAAAAACTAGAAAAAAAGCTTAAGTTCAAAGCTTTTATACCTTTCAAAACAAAACCACCAAAAGCAAATAACTATCCTTCCTACGCATACCACATTGAAAGAAGCTTGTTAATTGTAACACCTGAAGAGGTTGTTGACACAAGGAGATGGTTGGTGTAGTCATTGGCAACTTGTTACATCAAAGAGGCATTCCAAATATGATTGCACAAACACACAAAGCACAAACCTAACCTAACTTTTGTAGCAATACCAATACCTGATTTCATTCAAGCTTGAAAAGTTCAATATTCATATCGCCCCTTGTAGCAAAAACACTCATATCAAATTGATATGGTATCTAAACCCTAAACCATAAGATATCTTACCGCTCTATGAAAATTATTAAATATGTGATTTTTTTCATAATGGATTAGTCTATTTTACTATATTTATATTACATACTTAGGTTACACCCTATATACTAGCACAACATTGGTTTTTACATATGACAATTATCTTCTTGCTACATATATGTATGCCCAAGCATGTATTTTTGTACCCACAATGCCTTGACAATTTGATCATCTTGGCAATGTAGTTGTCTTTATAGAATTACCTTATGGCCTTATGGATAATCACATTACACAAAGTACGCAACAAACAAGCCTAGTACACCAAGACAAACGATGCACATTCTCGACGTAACGGGCAAGGTCTTGCACATTCCATTGTATAATCAACTTTTAGGAATTATTCAAATGAATGAAACCATGGGGGACCATAATAATCCATAGCCAATTTAAGAAACCCAACCCTTTTCCAAGATATAAATTTGCTTAGAAAATTGACAAAGAAATCCTAAGAACCGATGTTTACAATACAATATGAAAGCAAGAGGGAGCATTCTGAATTTTAATTGTTTTTCTGAAATTTAAGAATAATATAATCGTAGTAATAGCTCAAAAAAAAACATTACGGGGGGTGCAGAATGTCCTTCTTGGTTCCTCTTGAAACATTTCTTGCAGTTCTTTTTAGGGTTTGAAGAATCTGCGTCTCTTTTGCTTTTTCTCCGAGCTCGCGGATCGTGCCCG
>Ga0116229_10006653_pt1 | contig 18514 bp, 11 predicted proteins | sample S1TSphgellanicum_3_FD_87313 | JGI IMG/M metagenome (GOLD analysis project Ga0116229, IMG submission 87313) | Host-associated microbial communities from peat moss isolated from Minnesota, USA - S1T2_Fc - Sphagnum magellanicum MG | ecosystem: Host-associated > Plants > Peat moss > Unclassified... | reverse complement strand
ATCAGAATTCAGGGGAGAATTCCAAGACCTACTTGACCATGCTCTCATTGACCATCGTCGGACTTCAAGAGATCATCCCCAAGCTGATGGCCTTGCAGAAAGGATGGTTCAAACGTGCAAGAAGGGACTTCGGAAGATTTGCCTCACTGAAAACAAAGAGGATTGGAACTTGGCCCTCCCATACATCGCCATGGGTTACAGGATGTCCAAACACACCTTTTTATCTCATTTCTCTCCTTACTTTTTATTTTTTGGGAGACATCCCATTCGACCCTTTTCCATTGTTGCTCAAATGGACCAAGTTGTGGACTTGGACTCCCCAACCACTTGGGCTAGGGTCATTGCAGAAAGGGCTACTTTATTCAGGAGGGTTATGCCCATGGCCATGGAAAACTTGTCCATTGCACAACATCGAGACACCTTACGGTATGCACACACATGAAGTGGCAGTTACAAACTTAAGGTGAGACAATTTGATGTTGGTGATTTTGTATATCTTTAGCGGCAACCAAATGATACTCTAGACATTTCTCCCGGTCGCATTATCTTGAGGATTAAGGCGATTAGGCCTTCAGGTGTGTTAGAGCTAAAAGGAGCTAATGGACGCACAATTCGGGATCATTCCAAAAATTGTGCGCCCTGCCACCTGCCGAACTTGGATCCTACCATCATCATGTCGACTTGGATTCCTCCACTTGATTATCCATGTTAGGTATGTCAGAGGACGAACGATGATGATCAGATGCTGTTTTTCGACAACTGTAATGGTGGATACCATCTTTTCTGCTTCAAACCGGAGCTCATTCAAGTTCCCGTCGGCAATTGGTATTGTTCATCATGTTCTCTTACAGCACCTTGATTCCTACTCAGACCATGCCATGATTTTCCCGGCTCAAGTCTAGGGGAGGATACATGAGAATTTCATCTCAACCTCCCTTGTGCATTGTATATATATGTGTGCATGCATCTCTTTTTAGTTGATTAGTTTATACCTTTGACTGGCTTTAGTCTTTTTGTTTAGTAGAATTTACTACGTATTTACATCCTTTCGACACCGTACGTCACGACACTACACGTCACAACATCATCATAATGGTCATCACAATGGTTGTCAACCAACATGTGAGCTTTTCTATTTCACAAGTTTTTCTTCTTTTTGTTTCAAGTTTTTCATCAAGGTCGAAGCTTTAAGCTACATTGCTGAAGTTTTTACTATAAGCTTTTATTATAAAACATCATAATCATCACAATGGTCATCATTTGCTACAAGCTTTTGTTATAGACGGAAGGTTGTAATTGTTGTGGACATCATCATGATGATGGTCGTCTACTGTAAGTTCTTTTTTCTTTGTCACCTTTTTTTTTCTTTCATTAGTTTTTTGCATCAACAAAGCTTGTGCCATGCAACATCAACTTCTAGTAACAATTTGTGATGAAAAGGATGCCATTGAGTTCCCATAGGTTTAAACTTTTTATCCTTTTTATCCTTTTTTTTACACACAACAATTGATAGAACAAACCCATATACAAATGTTTACAATAACATCCACAAATGCCACACATCTTGTGGCAACAATTTCATATGATGAAAAAATTGACATTGATTTGATGTGTCAATCTAAATTTAAGTTTGGATCATGGGAGGCATCAAATGTTGACCTAAACATAACTTGGGAGACTTTTAATCCAAAATTGCTAGCCATCTAAAGTGTATGGTTTCCTAGTCGTTGATGATTAGCTTATTGGGTGAAAGCATGTTACAGTGGTATATTTCAGACAAGAAAATGTTTTTTCTTTTGGGTACATTTTGTTATTTTGGGGGACAAATTTTCTTTCATTTCATCCAACATTTTGAGAAACACATAAAATGACTTTTTTGACACAATGCCTCCAATACAATTCTTGTTACCTTTCAAATGATAGCAAACTTTTATGTGTTCACACATTTATGTTTATTTGAATGAAAAACCTCATTGAAATGTTTTTCTTGAAATCGCATGAATGGAATTTTTCATATAGAATTGAAATGGGACAATGAACTCATATATAATATATAATTGAGTACTTCACCAAGTTTGGTGATTGTTTGAATGGTTTATGAAGTATATTTGCATTTGCAGTATATTGTGATGATTATAATCTTTTCATTAATATATTATTTTAATCATTTAATATCAATTTCAAAGTGAGATTTTTTTTTTACAATCTTATTTTTTGTGTTTTGAACTATCTTATTCCAAATACAATGTGCAAAAAACCTTTTTAATATTAGTTTGGCAAAGGTTCAAAAGCATGTAGTTCCAAAAATTAGTATTTGTGATAACAATTTTTTATTACCATAGTGTGTTTTCACCTTATTGGGCTACTTTTTTGGTGAATAATGGTGTAGTAATGAACATTTACAAGTCGCAAATAATGCAATGTTTTGTTTGTCACCCTACTCAATTAAAACACATTGATGCTCAAAGAAAACATAAGTTGTGAACTACAACAAGAACCACAACACAAGTGTTTTGAAAAAATGTGCTTGTCATGAACATTTAAATATGTACAAGAAATGGGGATTGTTTTTGTTGTAAAGGGTTTTTTATTTTTATTTTTTGGCACACAATAACAAACCTAATTAACAACTTGTTGGCAAAGACCCCAAGTCAAGCCCAATGGCAAAGGCCAGCATGAATTTTACCTACACGCCATTGGGTTTGAACCTAATACCTTTTAAGTCCCATGGTCCTAGAAGGGGTTATACTAGTGAACCATCACCCCAAGGGCCATAAAGGTAACATAAACCCAAAGTGAAAAACAAGGTACAAAGAAGAGGAAAAGTGTCCCCTTTTCTTAAATCATAAACTTATTTGACAACCAATGACCATATAACAAATCAATTCTTTTATAACATACATTTTTGGAATACTTGGTTTTATATGTTACAAAGGTTATTAACCTTTGTTTTATGTTGAAAAAAATTGGTTATGAAGTTTGGCTTTGTAACAATGTGGGTATGTACAATTTCCATCCTATTGCCAAATGATGATTGAAATGTTCCTAAATATCATTACTACAAAATGTGGGTGTAATTCACTAGTCCTCATTCAATGGACCAATGAATTCATTCAAATTCTAGTGAAAACACTTCAAACATGGATGCATTTTGTTGTAATGTATGGTGGAGAAAACCAAGGAAAAATGCATCATCCCAACCCTTGCATCTTGAATTATTTTTACATGTTCATTTAACCTTTGGATGTTTCATGTAGGATTTGATACCTTTGTTATGGTTGTGAGCCCCATCAACACGTCATGGGAGCCCACCCATCTGATAATTGAGATTTTTGAAATACATAACAATACATGTGTAGCCATGGCAAACCAAGTAATTTATTTTTTTAGATTCGTTTAATTTACTTGACAAAATAATTGCATATGTCAAAGATTAAACATTTGATTTATGTATGTATTGACTTTTATAGTTTCTTGTTCTACCCTTTAATTAACATACAAATTTGTAGGGTCATGTTTTGGGAACGCCATGTTAAAGGTAGCCCAATATGCTACTAATGATATTAAACTTGAGTTGGATTTTCAAAAATTAGCTTGAAAAAAATTCAATTTTTGCAAAAGACTAGTACTTGGACAAAACAATTTGAGAAGAAGAGGTAGGAATGGGAAGAATCTTGTTATATTGCAAGGCTACTTGCCATACTGTTGAAAACTCTAGTGAAAATATAGTTTTTAAAAAAAAAATCCTATTCCAAAAAACATTAGAATATTGAAATGTTATTTCCATTAGTTATGAACAACAACAAGCTACTCATTTATCCTCTACAATCCTAGTATTTCAAACATGTTATTTTCAAGCCATTGCAAATACCCTATTTCATGTTGTGAAACTTTGTGTTCTAAACAAATTGCAAGCTATTGGTTGTTGTCAAATGCACTTTATTTTGCCATAACCTAATGCATTGCCATGAAAGCTAATGTGACTAATGTTCAAACTTTAAATCATTCATTAATTTGTGGAGACTTTGATTCAAAATTGTAGGAATGCAAGTTGAAGATGATGACACAAGTCATCAATATATTGATTCTACTATGGTGTTTGCTTCAAGTTACAATCAATTCAAAGCCCATAACATGTTAGCTATCATGTTTGACCTTTGTTTCAAGAACATGAAGGTTATATGAAATTTTAAAGGCATTGCACATGCCATTCAAATTGTGATAGATTATGACATTAACATTGTGTGTCTTCTATAGGCGTTCTTTCATTTGAACCTTGCTAAAATAACAACAAATTAAGCAATGGTAGTTGAAACAATGACCTATTTTTTGGGTAAATTGTACCAAGTGATGATATCATCATATCCACCTTGAAAAATGATTTGCATATATATCCACAATTGTCAATGTGTCCAACAAAAATGGAAAACCTTATAGTTTGGCGGGAAAATCATGAAATGTGCAATTTCCCTATGTTTCTTCCTCATTTGTCAAGTCCTTGGCATTGTGGGATCACAAATCAAAATAGAATAGATTTTTAGTGTTGTGGATACCGCCACTAATTTGATATGATTTAAGCTTGGGATTGAGAATCTAAATCAAATCATTGGCCTAATGACACCCATGTTGAATGAATTTTTGCTTAAAGTTTAAAACCACCAATGAATTTTTGGAAAGGGATTCTACTATGATTAAAGAACACAACAAATTGATTTAACAATAGTTGTTGAAGAATATTCAAGCTTTGATTTCAAGTTCAAGTTTTTTTTTTCCATTTTTATTGTGTTTTTTTAGTTAGCATTTTTCAAGTGCAAGTATTGAATTGATTGTGTTTTTTTCTCAATGCATTTATAACATTGGAACTCAAGATTGGATACACATTCTGTGTCCTACTGTAAAGTATTTCCTTGTACCTCACATTTGTTATAATTTCTTATGATGAACTGGGTTGAACCAATGAATGGCCTTTTGATCTACAACATGGGTTTAATTTGGGCTTGGAGTTTGGCTAAAATCTTTTGTAAATTTTATCATTCATATGTTGCAGTTGATGTTTTTCATTTATTTTCTTAGGTGTAGGGCTTTAGAAGGTCAATGTTGTTTTGTTTACATGTCATATGTTTTTGGATTCATATGTTGCAAGTTATAACAAAGCTTAGATTCACGTGTTAATTTTTTTTTTTAAATTTTTATGGGTCAATCACTACTTTATTGGAAATGTTGTTTTGGAGGTTTGTTAAGTCCATTTTGTTATCATTTGTCATATGTAGTATTGAGGATTATTGTCATTTGTGATCTATAATGTTGAAGTCATATGTTTGTCCAACCAATTGGTTTGTTTGATGGTTTGTCCAATGTCAAATACCCAAAAGCCCAATTATGAAGAAAGATATTGTTGCATATTTAAGTAATGACTAGGCATTAAACACATAATTGTTGCAAGTTAAATGTAGTTTCATTATTTTCAAATTAAAAAAAACATTTTTTCCCAAATACTTGCCTTGTAAATACAATTTGACCATTTTTTTGTTTTAAAATTTTGATCCATAAAACTTAACCAATACAAAAATTGATCCCTTATCAAAAAATTAAAATTTTAATACTTGAGATACCCCCATGTTTGAAAATAAATAAATAAATAAATAAAAATTAACTAGAGGTTTTGGATTTAAAAAAAATCCAAAACCTTGCCCAAAGGCTTTTCCAAAAAAATTAATAAAAAGAATGAACTTAGGAGGTTTTTCCCCAAAAAAAATATATTATGGGTTTTTAATTGAGTTCAATCCAAGTTTGATTCTAAGAATTGAACATGATACACTAACATGGAACAAGCTCCATCACAAGGCCTACTTCAATTAAGGTTTGAGTCCCAAGGCTCAAACCCAAACCTAGCCCATGAAATGCCAAAGTTGTTTGAACTCAACCTTAAAACCAACCCAAGGGTCTTAAGGCCCATCTTACAACATCCAAGTCTTAAGGGTCCCTCCTTTTTTTTTGTCATTTTTGGGTTACATCGAGTAGACAAACTAACGACCAAACATTTAATGTATTCAAAATTTTAAAATCCATGTACATTGATCCTTTACTTTTGTAGTGCAAAAGGTTATGTATAACTTTTCTTGACGCACCCATAGCCATTTAAATTGCTCCAAATGGACAAGAAACTAAGAATATACAAGGCACAAAAATAAGGGGGTTACTGTTTAGTGATGGACATGTTAAACCATTTTTTATTTGGACATGTTTGTTTTTTTTGTGGTTCCTATTTTTTGCACCTTTACCTCTAGAGTTTAAAGAAGTTATGTAGACCAAATCCTTTAAATATATGTGACCCCAAGGAAAAAAAATGTGGAGAAAAAAAATTTAATGGTGCACATTCTTGGTGATGAATTGAATTTTTTTCTAATAATTTACTTTTTCACTATCACAATGTTCATGAGACCTTGGGATAACAAAAACATAGGACAAAGGAGCCACCCAAGTGAATGGACACTTTTTAAAACCACATTTTTGTATGTTTGAAATATCACAAGTGAAGTATAATAATTTGGATTATCATAATGTTTTTTGGAATATTTTTCATTAATTGCAAAGTTTACATGCTCAAATTTTGACACAAATCAAAAATGTTTTTGATTGTTCAAAGCATTTAAACCTCAAGAGTGGTTAGACATTGTCTTTCAAATGTTTTTTTTTTAATACCAAATGTGCATCATTCTTTCTAAAAATTGGAGAGGCTTTTAACATTCATAATTAGAAGGGCAAAAGGATTTGAAGTGATGAAATTTTTTCTTATAACCCATTTAGCACATTTGGTTCAAAAGTGCTTTTGACCTTGAAAATTGTGGATTTTGAAAATATGCTTTTCACAAAAGTTGTTCATATTTATGTGATAGAAGGCATGAATGCATAATATACATGATATAAAATTAATTTGTAATCAAAATGTATTTATATTTCAAATGTGATGTTAAATAAAGTATATGAAATGCAAAATTTAAAATTATAAACTAACACAAAAATGATATGTGTCATGTGCAGTCCTTGGAAAAGGACTTTTACTTTGGCTCCTTTGACCATGTTTTCACCCCTTGTGCAATAATTACAAAGAAGTGGGCACCAAAAATTTGTTTGAAAGTATACATAACTTCTCAAAATGAGTTCTTGCATAAAACAATCTTTGCATATGCAAGTCCCCCATTTAGTTTGTTTATTTTGTTTCTTGATCCAAAAAACTAGTGAGTTTGTATATAAATTATATGTAGATTGAATGAAATTTTTTTAACAATGAAAATTTATAATTAGACTTGAATTGAACCCTGGAACCATCCCAAGTAAGGGTTTAACACTAGTTCACTTTGAACTTGAAAATGACATGTTTCATGTATAACCCAAAACCATTGACCCAAAAATCAACAATCTTAGAAATTAGACTTAGGCCCAAACCAAGAATGTTCAATTTTTAAAAATATTCTTTTAACCCATACCCAACAATTTATCTAAAAACCAATTTCTCTAAATATATATACATAATTACGATTCTATGATAAGTTGTCACTATTCGAAAAAAATATGTTCTTGGTGATGGTGATTCTTTATATTACTTGGCACACTAATGAACTTAACCTTAGGAAATTAATTAATCACGTGCATTACCTTTTGTGATTTGTGATCATTGGCCATTTTTGTGCAAATTTTGACAAACATTACATCTTGTGTGGGATGGTTGTTTTTTAATTTGGTCCTTATGCCTCTATTGTGTCCATTGCAATTTCTTTTCTTTCTTGTGGTATACATTTATGGAAACCTTTGGGAGAATTTTGATATGAAATTCTATAGGAAAAGCTTGATCATGGTGTAAAATTTATCATTGTTGATGGTCCTTTGTTATTCATTTGTAGTATTTGAATTGTTAAATCTGGAACCCATATTAATTAATCTAGCCCCAGAGGTTTATTACAATATATTGACAACATATTTTTTTGTTAACATTTTTTTGATAATATGCCTTATTGATATTTTGAACTTAACCTTAAAATATGATATTTGGTCTACATTGGATCTTCACTTATACTCTTGAAACACATTTTGCGAGGACCTTGGGAATTTGCTTGAGACATTCCATGCTTTGACATCATTTTAGGTTCATTTGCTTATCTTGCATAAAACCTGGTTGTGAGCCTATGATTACAATCACAACAATTCACATGAACAAATACATTTAATCAAAATATAACCAATATTTAAATGATGAAAATAATGGATAAGACTCTTCATTTAGCATAATACCATTTAAATAAGGTTAATTCTTGAAAGTTTTCATACTTACAAAATGTGGACAATTTTTTTATTCAAATGGAAACCTCATGAGAGAATAGTAAATTCATGATACATAGTTATAAATCCTAAGCCACCCAATTCTTAAGAAACATGATTGACCTAGAGGATTACAACTTGCAAGTCTTCTTCTTGAAAACCATCCCTTCAACTTCACCATAAAAATCATTCATGTCATATCTTTACAAAAAAGAACACAATGTCAATAATAATTGGTAGTTCAAATAGAAAAAAACCTATGCCACAATATAATCTCCACATACTAAGATTGATTTTAGGATGTCAAGGTATATAGATGTACAATAATGCAATCTTCAACTTTCATGTACTCATGTCAAGTAACCAAAATTGAATCTTTGATTTATAAACAAATGTTAATAAGATGTGCTTATGTACAATGAGGGCATGTACGAAAGAAAAGCAACTTGGACCCAAAATAAGATATTCAAATCACTTGTGGCTTGATTCACGTTTATCAACATTCCTATTCAAAACTTGATCTTGCATTGCATGTGTTACAAACTTCCAAAACTTTTTCTCCACTTTGACTGAAAGGTCCTATGACCTAGTGGCCTACTCTGTGAGTAGAGATGTTAAAATGACCAAGTTTCCAAAGGTAGAAGATGGGGGTTGGAAATATGAAATAGTTAGGGATCAATGGTTGGAAGTAAGAAAGTAAGAAATAACTACAAGAGGGAAACAATTTGTTTTAATAAGTTAAGATATCATGACCAAGCTGGGACACAACATCAACCTTAGTTTCATTGACACTAAGTTGAGATGGGGTTTTGTCCATTTGGTGAGTTGGAGGGTGTTGGTTCATCGCAACCCATGAAGGTATGAATTATCAACCAATTTTAAGTTTTGAAAAGAACTTTCAATTTCAACCATGGTTTCTTTTTTCAATTTTGTGATGCAGTCTTGTTGGTGATCATCCACAAGAGGAATTAACCAAATTTGGCTATAGGTTAAAGAGGAAAGCTTAAAACAAAAAACAAAAAAATTATCATGCGATGTTTTGGCAACATGCTGAAACTAATCATCTAAATATGCTGAGGTCAAACAAATTTTCCTCAAATTCTAGCACTTCGGTGAATCTTTTTCACAAATCCTCTTTGTGCATTGCATTGGATATTTTTTGTCACCAAGTGGCAAACTTCACCTAAAAAAAAAAAACCTGTTAATTTCAACTAGCTTTTAAATTTGATTTAAATTTGTAAATGTCGAGTTTTTGTCCAAACCTAGATCACTTTGGAAACCAATTATAGGTCCAATTTCACAACCTAGGATTAGAAATTGTGTAGTACCAAATTCCAAGTAATACAACTGGGCTAAAATGGTCATGTGACTAAAGAGTACAACTTACTTGGTTGGGTTCTTTTTTTAAATTAAAAAAAGAAGTACTAATCGATTGCATGGGTAGAAAACCAAAAAATAAAAAATAAAAAATAAAAAATTGTAAAGAAAAGGTTGCAACAACATTCCTTCCTCATTGGGTTTTGGTTTCCACAAGAAGCTGGTTGCATGAACCTGTCCATCCCTGTTTTACTTACAATGGAATTAAGTAGACTTAAAAAACGAGACCCAAGTACCCAAAAAAACATGGAATCAGACTAAAACACCAGACCAAAAAACCGACCCAAAACCCCAAAACTTGGCAACAGAGCAATGATTTCCAAATCAGACTAGACCTGTGGCTCAAGTTTGCCCAGAACTAGACTCAAAACTGGACCCTTGTTGGTGGGTGGGTGGGTGAGAGAGAGAGAGAGAGAGAGAGAGAGAGAGAGTGTGTGTGTGTGTGTGTGTGTGTATAGTGAGTGAGTGGGTTCCAAAACATTTGTTGGCAGGTTTTTTGGATTTGTTTAGGTGGGGTGTTTTTTGGAGGTTGTGGGGGCCAGTGTTTAGTTCATGCTCCAGTGTCTCTCTCCTCTGTTTGCTTGTTCCTTCAAATGACCCACCAGATCACACAACAAGTCCAGCAGCCTCATGTTGGAGTTAGAACCTGAACTGAAAAACTGGGGTGGCCTGGAATCCCACCAACATGTGGTGTTGTGATTCTGGGATTCAACTCACTCCAAGTAAGTTAAAGTAACCAACCTAGGATGATGATGTAGTAGGTACCTAGTATGTAGGTTCAGGCCCCCCCTCAACCCCCCCCTCCTCTTCTTGCTGAACTTAAAAAAACCCTAAACCAAACCATGGTACCAGATTCCTTCCTAGCCTACTTGAACTATAACCTGAACCAGAAGACCATAGAAAGTAGCATCCTATTGGAACAGAAGACACACTGAAAAATACTAGTACTAATTCTTTTGCAATACTAAGTACTTTTGCAAAACTGCAATAAGTAGGCTGTACTTTGAGTCTCATGGGTCTCCTCTTCTCATTGGTCATACAACCAGGGTTGGGTTTTTTTTTGTTTTTTGTTTTTGTTTTGTTTTGTTTGGTTTTTTTGTTTTTCAGTTTTGTGATGTAGCCTAGCCCACACTGGTGATCATCCACAAGAAGATTTAGCCAAATTTGGCTACACGCCACACAGAGACAAGTAGACAAATTTAAGAATCTTTGCTATTTTTTGGTGACCCTATTAGAGAACCTATTGAGTCTGGTGATTTCAGAACTTTCTGGCAACTTTGCACCCTCCCCTTCTTCTTTTTTTTTTTTTTTTCACAACTTTGTATAAATTCACATTGGAACTTCTTTTTTTGGTTGCCAATTGGCGAGATTTTCTTTAAAAAAGTAGAAAAGGAAAGAAAAAAAGAAAGTGCATACAAACAAACGGCAGTAATAAATAATACACAATTTATTTTTTGGTCTTGGGCTATGTGTTATGTAGGTGGAACTGGATTAGGTTTGAAAATTCTTTTAAAAAATCACTGGAACTGAAGGATTATTAAGTTAGGCAAATCTGGAAAACCAGGCTCAGAACCACACTGGAGGTTTTATAAGAATTAAAAAAACAAAATCAGCCAGTCAAATTTTGGCCTGAAAAATATGATTTCAACCTATTCAAAGGATTTTTCACGACCCAAATTTGCCAGATTTTTGAAGAAAAGAAAGTTCAAATCACCAGAATTTTTTGATAAGTTGCAGTAGGAAGCCAAGAATATAGAATGATTCTGTTTATTTTTCCCCCTACTTTCATAGTCTAGTATGTAGCCAAATTTGGCTAAATGATTTTATGAATGATCGATCAATCGCCACTTTGGCTATACATTACAAAATCCATAAAAGAAACCCTGGGCTGAACTTGAAACATAAAATTCAAAACCTTGTGAAACAATTAAACCAGGACCTAGACAATGAATGGCATCAGCAGCAGCAACAGCATCCATCAATTCATTCATCCATCCATCCATCCATCCATCCATCCATAAAGTGACTCACCAAAACGCCTTCTTTGTGTACAATACTCTTGTTTGTTGGCCTTGCCTACCAAGGGAAGGATATTGTGTTTAGATCTCATTACAGAGTATAGTAGCTTAAGGGATTTTGGCCCCCTAGGTAAATTAATTATAGGTCTATTTTTATATGAGGATTTTTGAAAGACAATATTTTGGCTTGTGTTGAGACTTGAAATTAGTAATAGAGTTATAATAATGTATTGAAGGATTTTGGTTGGTTTTAGAGGATGAGTTTTTGAAGGTTAGGTATATTTTTGCATGGTGAAGAAATATTTGAGTTTTCCATAATTCTTCTTCTTTTGCCTTTAACATACTTTTTTTTCATGTAAATGGCAAGGCCACACAGTGTGTGACACACCCCCCTTTGTTATGCAGTAAGGTAACATACAAGAGTATAATACAGTAAAGTTAGTAGTAGGCCTGTCAACAACAACATGCACAAGAAAACATCCCCTCGGCTGCTGAGCAAAAAGGTAGCTCTGACTTGGGAGGCCCACTCTGCTCCTCCTCCTCCTCCTCCTCCTCTGCTCAGAGGCGGAAATGCAGGTGGGCTTGCATATACATCCGCTTGGCTCACCAAAGTCTGTCAACAACAAAATAGATTGGTCGGAGGCAGGGGGCAATAAACAAGCTGTTTTGGAGGACAGGGAAAATCGCTGGCTGAGCGGTGGAATGAAAGAGCCAAAGGCTCAAGGAACAACAAGAAGGGCAACCTTGTGCATCAACCTCAACCCCATAGTGGTGCTTCGACTCCATATGAGTGACTACTGGCGCCTGCGGGCAAGCTTTTGCGGCCGGGCCGGGCCGGGCCGGGCCGGACTGGACTGGACTGGCCAACTTGTTTGCATGTGCACAGACTTAGTGTCTGCTTTTTGCCGTGCTACAGCTGACCTTGTTTTTTTGTTTCTGGAGCCGACGATTGTTGGCTTTGCTCAACAATTTGGCTGCTTTTCCGATTGATTTTGTGATTTGAGTTGGCCAGAGTGAATCAGTACCCACCAACGCATCATCCACTGGATGCCCAGTAATGCCTTTAGTAGCCGTGAATGAACCTCAACCAACTTAATATCTGGTTTCAGCTTCGGTAATCCGTTCTGTAACAGGTACTAGCTCCTTAGTATAAAGCTAATTAATTAATTACCAGATAAGTAGATGGTGTTTCTTAGTTTTTGTTTTTTACATAGGTAAAGGGCTGTTTTTACTACCTACTAACAACCTGCTTGCAGGCTGCTGCTAGAAGGTAGGCAGTTTTCAAAAACAAAGACAAGAGAAAAATGAACTGAGATAACCACCATGGTTAACTAGGGAACTGGAATCCAACAGAAAATTGTTTCCTGACTGCTTACCATCCATCCTTCATGGTGCACTGGTGGGTGCTGGTCGAGGAAGTGGCCATGAGGGCTGTCCAAAAATACTGGACCCTGGAGTGGCCACGTTGTTGTTGTTGTTTGTCCAGTCCAGTCCAGTCCAGTCCAGTCCAGTCTAGTCCCGTCCCGTCCCGTCCCATCCGTATTTGAGATCTTAAACCAGATTTTGAGACCTGAAGGTCTCTTATTTGTGTTTTCAGCCCATCAGTAAACCCTAAACCCAAATCTGGTAATTAGCATGAAGTAGGTGCTCCATATGAGCAAATAAAAAGTCCAGACTTATGGGGCTGCCGAGACTCTCTACACTTGGTATTGAATTGGTAACCTAAATCCCAAATTTGATAGCCTAATTTAATCTCCCCCAGCCCTCCCCCAAATTAAAATTTTTTTTTAAATAAGAAATTTTTAAAAAAAGAGAGAAGAAGAAGAAGAAAAAGAAAGTTGAAAAGTTTGTATAAGAGGCTTTACTGCAAAGAGATTAAATTTTGCACAAAAGTTACTCATTTCACACATTTTGTTTGTAAATTATTAAGTTAGCCCTAAAAAAAGGGCTACAATAACTTTAAAGGTGTGGGTGGGGGTGAGGATCTTATCAAAGTTTTCAAGTTTTGGTAATCCATAAAAAATTGGTCAATCACAATTAAGTTAAATCTAGGGATTTGAAGGGGTGCACTCAGCACTAAATTAATTAATTCATTAACTGAGGACCCCTATAGTATGTTCCAGTGTTTATTTATTTATTTATAAATTGGAGAAGTCGTGCTACTTGGTGATTTTTAAAAAGAAATTGAATAAAGTGATTATTTTAAGGGTTTTCTGTTTCCAAATTGCAAAAGAAATTCCAAAAAAATTGCCACATTTCTATATCATTTCTATATAGGAGTATGCCTAGGGGTGGTGGTTTTTTTCTTTTTCTTTTTCTTTTTTCTTTTTTTTTCCCCCCCTTGCCCCTTAAAAAAAATCAATTATAGCCAAAACTTGGCTAAACATTTTGTTGGATGGTCACCACCACCTTGGCTACATCACAATTTGTTTAAAAAACATCTAGAAAAAAACAGAAAAAAAGCACTGATAGGTAGATCATAGTATCCCCTTGCAAGAGCATCTTAGGGGCGCCGAAATGGAAGCATGTGTGCAGGACATGATAATTATGTGTGCAAAAAACATGAAATACTTTCAGTACAAAGCCGGATTTCCCATCATGGTGTCTGAACTAAAGGACATGAATAGCAGAAAGAAAATCCTGGAGTCACAGTGCAGGCCTGATTTCAATGCAAACTCTGTAGAACAGAATCCAGGCACCTCCATAGTTTTTTTTTTAATGAAAAACCAGGCCAAGAAACCCTAAGAAAAAAAACAACCACCAAAACAAAACAGAAAGACAGCAAATGTAGACTAGGTAAACAGCAACCTAATAAGACTCACCACCACCTATATAGCATGAGGAACAAAAAAAATCATTCCCTCATAACTCAATTGCTCCTGAGGCATCATCACCTATGGCATGTATCACCCTTTCATTCCTCAAAAACCCTAATTGGTCCTTTGCCATCACCCCTTCAGTCCCCAATAACCCTAATTGGTCCTTTGCCATCACCCATTCAGTCCCCAATAACCCTAATTGGTCATTTGGCATCACCCCTTCAGTCCCCAATAACCCTAATTGGTCCTTTGGCATCACCCCTTCAGTCCCCAATAACCCTAATTGGTCCTTTGGCATCACCCCTTCATTCCCCAATAACCAATAGGTCCTTTGACTTCACCCCTGCATTCCTCAATAACCCTAAATTGGTCCTTTGGCATGAAGCCTCCATTCCCCAATAACCCTAATTGATATTTGGCATCACACCTTCATTCCCCAATAACCCTAATTGGTCCTTTGGCATCACCCCTTCATTCCCCAATAACCCTAATTGGTCCTTTGGCATCACCCCTTCATTCCCCAATAACCAAATTGGTGCTACGGCATCACCCCTTTCATTCTCCAATAACCAAATCACTGCTACTACGGCATCACCCCTTCATTCCCCAATAGCCAATTGGTCCTACGGCATCACCCCTTCATTCCCCAATAACCAATTGGTTCTACGGCATTAGCTGTAGAATCTGCTCTGACTGACTATTATTACGAGTCTCACATTCACAGGCCATATAGCAATAATAAATCTTGCAAGAGTTGCAAACTTTTGTAATAATAATACCCATAAAATGGGGACTAAGTACTACATGCTGAATTTATTTCTCCAAGGACTTGACAGCCACCCCACCCCCCAAACAAACACCACACCACACCACACCACACCACACCAGGTTCAGGTTTTCAAGCAAGCTCCAAATGACCTGGGGCTTGAAGACTCGCTAGTTGATCAATAACCTGACCAATATATACGACAAGATAGTTGTGGTTATGGACTACGTAACTGGGCAAGAGCTGCCAGGTTACCGCATATAATTGAGCTGTGGGAGTGTGAGATTATATGCGGTAATCTAATCGGGCAGCTTGAGCTGATTATACCAGACATGAGCAGTTGTTTGCAGAGTGATGAGAGTTATGGTGGCAGACAAATGGTGCCTCAAGGTGCTTCACATGTCTTCACACTCACCGAGTTATGGCTTCTAACCTCCATGCAACTACTGTCCACTGGGTGCATTGCCACGCATCCTGATAACTGGTTATGCCCTCCATGGAGCTTGACCCCACTTTCCATTCCATGGTTATAACAACCATACCTCCTCCACCTCCTCCTCCTTCTATGCTCTTGGATTAATGTCCAATCTCACTTTACATAATTGTTAATAATCTTGGAACAATAGGTACATGGACGTGTCACATGTAAACAAGGGGTGTGTCACACTGTGGCCTTGCCATTTATATTAAAACTTATCTTAAGGCAAAAAGATGAATTAAGGAAACTTAAATATTTCACCATGCAAAAATATCATCTTCAAAACATCCTCTAAAAGAAACCAAAATCCTTCAAGATATTATTAACTCTCTATAACTAATCTCAAGTCTCAACAGAAGCCAAAATGTCATCTTTCAAAAATCCTCATATGAAAATAGACCTATTACCTAGCGGCCAAAATCCCTTCAGCTACTATGCTCTGTAATGAATCTAAACACAATATGCTTGCCTTGATAGGCAAGGCCAAAAAACTCAGTCATTTCAGGTTCAACAAGCCAGGCAGAGCAGAACAAAAGCAAATATCAATAGGAGTTTCAAAAACCATTGAAAATCCTATTAAACCTTGAACATGGGTGATTTCGATGGGAGTTTCAAAACCATCAAATCCTACTAAAGCCTTTGAAATGGGTGATTGTAGTTGGCGAGATGGAATCACCAGGACACAATTTTTGCATGATGGTGTATTAAGAGCCCCATGCCATCCTGTCCCATATTAGGACAAATTAAAACTAGACAGAACATGCACTAGAGAATGTTTTCAGTTGGCACCTTTTGCCAAAGCAATTTCACCATTTGAAGGTGAAATGGGGGGGGGGTGTACTGCAGTCTAGCCTCAACTTGAATTTTCAAATTTCAACAGTTTTGACAATAGAAACAAGCAAGGTTCATTGACAGCAACAACAATATTCACAAAATGTGTTGCAAGTACGTATGCAGCCAGAAACACTCAATACAAACATAAAAAGCTTACAGAAGTTAAATGTGTCACTAGTATGAAGGCAGAAAGAAACAGCTCCTGCTTGCTGTAACAGGTGGGGCGGGAGTTCAGATCCTGAGTTCTCAGCTAGGATGACAAGGGGATTTAACTTATTTCTTCAACCCATGTCTCCAGGATTACCATAATAAATGGCAATCCAGAGTGACATTCTCAGAGTTAGTTTGGAGCCTTAGACACCAAGAAGCCAATTAATTCAACCAGAACTTTTCTCTACTTCAACAGATTTCATTCAGATCACACCCTCATAGCAGCAGCCTGGGTGCACAAATCTAAACAAACCGCGAGACATCCAGCCAGGAGTTGAGAGTCTAGAAAGGCTACCCATTTAGAGCTCCACCTGAAGTCACACACATCCAATACACCTACCATGAGACCATATATTTCATATGAGAGAACTTTGAACAACTCACCATGTATTGATCTTCCTGGAGTGGCTCCCACATCAAATTTGCAGACACACCCAACTCACATGATTGGCTTTCATGCGAATGATCCTGAATGGGTGGCATGTCAGTGCAGTGACATTCCATAGTGTGCCCATTTGTGAAGTGCACCCTTCAAATTGGGTTACTACACTGATCATTTCTAATTTTCTTGCACATTGCAAATAAAAGAAGGTGCGCATTAAGTCAATACATCCCATATCATATATACAGCAGTCACAGATGCACACAATCAGGCACATGTACATGTGTGTTCAAGAGCAAGAAAAACAATATGTCAAAGCCTATCACAACTAACCCTCTCTCCCCTTTCAGAACTCTTTGGACAGGTGCAATAAGAAAGGTGTTCAAAGCACCCTCAAAGACAGTAGTAGAGTTGCGACTACTGTATTTATAGTTTTTTCTCTTGATGAAGATCTACCTTCTCATACATGATTCCAAACATACAAACTAGCACACACACCGAGCAACACTGGAACAAAACCGATTAAGGACAAGAGTAATCATACCTATTATTGTCATTTGCATTTCATGGAAAAAAAAACTCCAGTTTGTGCACCCTTGATATCTCCTGCAAGACTCCCAATTCCATGTGAGGATTGTTGAATTGCATCAGAACATCTATCGTGCCACCAGCTAGAGTACCTCGCCTATCTCTTGCTAGATGCTCCCAGAAACACTATACCTTGCATGACTACCTACCTACATACAACCAGAGATTGAAAATTGAGCTAAAAAATCAATCAGACATGCATGCATTCATCACAACTTCATGAATTATGCACACTCTGAGCATTGTTGGTAACAACAGCAAGAATGTTTTCGCACTTGATAACAACCAAGTGAGAAAAAATAATTCTGATACATAGCAAGAGTTTTGCACTTGATAATAATATCCAAGAGATTTTATTTTATTTCTGAAACCTAAGCAAGAGTTTGCACTTGATAACCAAGAGGAAAAAATAACAATTCTAATAGCAAGAGTGAGTTTTGGAACCACCCAACAAGAAGCTAGATGTGCAAGTGAAGAAGAAAGGATTCTTAATTCTTACCCATATGCAATAAAAAAAAAGCTCAAAATCCTGGCAGATCTTCCTTCCTTCCTTGATGCAATCAAAAAGGTTTTGGTGGCTTTTAGGGTTTTGATGGATCCATCCAGCAAGCGAGACTAGAGCTTCCCTTCCTTCCTTCTTCAGAATGGATCTATCTATCGACCTAGATTCTTCAGGAGATTTTGCATTCTTCAGAGATCGATTCTTCTTCTTCTTCTTCTTCTTCT
>Ga0116229_10006652_pt1 | contig 18514 bp, 21 predicted proteins | sample S1TSphgellanicum_3_FD_87313 | JGI IMG/M metagenome (GOLD analysis project Ga0116229, IMG submission 87313) | Host-associated microbial communities from peat moss isolated from Minnesota, USA - S1T2_Fc - Sphagnum magellanicum MG | ecosystem: Host-associated > Plants > Peat moss > Unclassified... | reverse complement strand
TGCATGAAATTTCTCCTCCCAAAAAAGTTTATCACCGTTTTTGGCGTGACCTTTACCCCTCACAAGTCCAACTTTTTTTATTTGAATTTGATTGGCCCCGGCAAAAAAAAATTGAAACTATGAAGGCTCACAAAAATTGAAGATTCTATGGACAAATGGAGTGCCTCCCCTTTGGCCCACCAATATATGTGAGAAGGGGAGGACTTTGAGCAAAACATATGGGATTAAAGCAAGGTGCGATTGGGAACACCCATGGGGAACACATTGGGAACCTACTGGAACAAAAGAAAAATGAAAAAAATCTTCCTCTTTTAAAACCTACTTTTTGCAATGTAGCATTTGATTCAAATATGTGTCAAGTATATTCTACCAAAGAGAAATTAAAATATAATTTTTGGTGAAGACCTTGAATATACAATGATTTTTATGCTATAACTTCATACATGTATATTTCATTAATTTTTTTAATGAAAAAGTAGGTTTGAACACCATATTGACCAATCTATTTCAAACCTATTTGTTCCCTACTTTTATTATTCCAATTTTTTTGAAATTTTGTAGTTGATTTACAATGAACCCAATTGAGGGTTCAATAGTTTCAAAATGAAATTTTCATAAAATTTGAATCTACTTTCTTGTGTTTTTGTGAAAAACTACCTCTTTTTTAACTTGATATTTTTTCAAGAACTTTTTCTATATAGTTTGCCATGTTTTCACCCTTTGGTGTTGTTGGAAGATCTTGATGAGCAAGATTTAATGGAATTTATTTGGTAAAATTTGGATTCAGAATGAAGGAAATATTAATTTTTAAATGATTTTACCGCTGAAAATTCAAATAAATTCCAAAAAACTAGGTTTTGGAAGGAAAAATCAGTTGAGGATGTGGTAACATTTGGGCCAATAGCACAAGCCACACTAGTTGTCATTGATAGTAAAGAGATTTCACATGTGTATATAATTGGACACTATTAATGCATATTATGGTGAATTTTTCACAACTTTAATACTTTTCATTTGTCTATCTATGCAAACTTGTTTTATTTCTTTCATTTTAATTTTGTCACCTATGTTTTTTCTCATAACAATGGAAGAAATAGACCACTCATAGGTTATGGGCCCATAATACAAAGTCATCAAAAAGTTTGAAGGGAAGAATTTCATGTTGTGGAATTCAAAATTGAAACATTGTTCAAAGTGAGAGAATTCTTCTAATTGATCATTGGAGAATAGGTGAAAGTAGATGCATATGATGTTGGATTTCTTATTTATATGAGGAAGGAGGGAAGAACATCCAATCTCCTTGTCTAGGGCCTTTCTAACAACCAATTCATGAACATGTGGAAATAAATTACAACAAAGGGCATTTGAAAGACTCTTCAAAAGTGTAATGTTAACAAAAGCCTTGCCAACAAAAAAAATTTCACACAAAAATTCTTTTTGTTTTGGATGGAGCCACTTGACACAATGAAAAAACATCTAAACAAGCTTGGAGACATGGCTAATGAATTAGATGCCATTGAAGCAATCATCCCTAATGAAGTCAAGGTATTAGTTTTATTCATGAGTCTTTCGAATAATTACCAAAGTTTGATCACTTTTTGATAATTGTCTAATGTGAAAGATTATAGTTGGGACGATGTGAACATTAAAATGTTTTGAAACAAAGAACTCATGAAGAAGGAAAAATGAGAAATTCCACAAACTAATGGAGAGATGGCACTAATGGTCACATTTCACAAAATGTGAGACAAGAGTAACATGATGTTGACAACTTTTGTGGAGGTTAAGGCCATTGAATGAGGCAGTGCAAAAAGTGAAAAGTTGCCTTAAAGAATAAGAAAGCAAAAGAAGTTAACACTACTAAGAATAACCCTAATAGTGTTTAAACATTTTCATCAACATTATTGGCCACATTGGAAAACAATGCATGGTGCATTGAATTTGAAACTTTTTTGCACTTATGCTTTGAAAAGATTGGTTCAAGGGGCACAAAGAAATCACACCCATGAAAATCTACATGGGAGATGATACAACTTTGGAAACTATTAACATACTAGGTGATGTTGAAATTAACATGTTAGTGGGAAATGAAATTCTTGATGGCATTTTCAAGGATGCTTTGTATGTTCACAAGATTGTTAAAAATCTTCTTTTAGGATGGGAACATCATTTAGAAATATCTTCCAAGTTGGTGAATTTTTTTGTGTCATCAATAATGATCAACTTAAAATAGTGAGTGTAGGTCTATGTGATGATCATCTTTACAAATGAAATCAAAAACAATGAAATTGCCATAAATGCAAAATGTTGGAGCTAAACCAACTATAGCAATTCCAACAAGGACTTACTCGAAAATTGTTGTAACTACAATTTTCAATAAACATAAGTACAAAAACAAAGAGAAAAGGCTCAAATTGAAAATTGCCACAAGGACACCAATATTGATAGACTACATGGCACCAATGTTTAGGTCATTTTACTGTTAAAGATGTGAAGCTTCTGGTGATGTGAATAGATATAAAACAAAACAACTAGTAACAAAAGGTTCTACATAAACAATGGGCATGGACTTTTTTGAAATGTGAATGCATAGTAGCTAAGTTTGTTTTCATCATAACTTTGTTTACATTTGGAGAAATTTACAACTTAAAGATTTATCAAATGAACATGAAGAATGCCTTCCTAAATGGGGAACTATTAAAGATGGTGTAGTTAAACAAATATGAAATTGTTGAGAAAGAGAACCTAGTTTGTAAGTTGGGAAAGACTAGATATGGCCTATAACAAGTTTAACGTTCATTTGGAATGTAAAGATTAATACTTTTCTTTAGAACATTGATTTTGAAAGGAACAAGTTATATCAAAGTTTGTATGTACATAAGGATGAAAGAAATGTGAATGCATTTCTAGCAATGTATGTTGATGATCTTCTTATCTTAAATGAAAGTGTCAAGGTCATCAACATCAAAACACTCTTTAGTAGTGAGTTCAATATGAAGGATCCTAGAGAGGTAGAATATTGCTTTGGGATATAAGTGGTGAAAAGGAGAGAGGATAGAACCATTCATTTAGGTCAAGAAAAATACATAGAAGGTACTTTCAAATGACTTGTTATAAAGGAATGTAAACAAATTGACACACCCATTGACATCAATTCTAGACTTTGTTAGATTGATGAACCCACAATAATAAAAGATGTTGAAGAGATGGAGAAGGCACCTTACAAAAAAGCTATAGGTTGTTTCAAGTATGTCACGATAGCCATTAGACTAACAAGTTTACAAATCACCAAAATTCATTCATTGGAAAGCAATGAAGAGAATCTTTAGGTATTTAAAGGGCATAAAGAGTTTTTGGCTTCAATATTTTGGGTCACAACACAACCTAATGAATTACAATGTCATGTAATCATACATAGTTTGAATGATATGAATTAGGGAAGAAACATTGATAGCAAAGCATCAACCATTGGCTTTGGATTTATTATTAACTAAATTATTAGTTGGTTCAATAAGAGGCAATTAATAATTGCATTTTCCACCATAAATGTGGAATACATGTCAATGTTTCAAGTAATGTGGTTGAAAACATTTCTTGTTGAATTTTTTTTTTTTTTAAAAGAAGTAACCACAATTTGTATAAATGATCAAAGGAAAATCTTTCATAAAAAACTTGGTCCACCACAATATATTGAAGCACATCAATATTTCCATCATTATGTAAGAAAATTAGCAAGCAGAAAACAAGTCATACTTGAAAATATTATAATACTAATGATATGGGTGTTGATATTTCACAATTTGGGAGTTTTTGGGCCAAAGCCTTATGAGTACATGGAAAGGTTAAGCTTTAGAAAACTTGTGATTTGATACCAAGTGGGAGTGTTAAAAGGGATGGTAACAAATCCAACAAGTAATTTGTGTCCATATTTACATTTCTTAGAATGTTCTTGTTCCTTTGGTCATCAAAACCTTTCATGGTTTTGTTACTCTTACTCCTTTGCTTATCAATGTTTCTCCTTGTTCTATTGTTCTTGTTCCTTTGCTTGTTAACACGTGATCTAGTTTTGCTACTCATTGGCATTTAACTTTTGGTTATACTACTTTTGTTTTTTTGTTTATCAACACTTTTCATGGTTTTATTACTTATCAGTGCCTTTTTTTAAATTTTATTGTTCTTGCTCCTTTGTTTATCAAAACCTCTCCTAGTTTTTTCTATTACAAGTTTCTAATGACTTTCAAAGGATTAAAAACAAAGTTAATGGATTTCTTCGTCAAAGCAAACTTAGATTCAACAAAGAAGGTGGCAAAAGAAAAAAGGTTTGTCATAAAATGAGCCATGAAAAGGAAAAAGGCTAGCAAAAGACAGAAACTTTTTGTTAATGAATGGAAACCATTACAACGAATGAAGGAAAGTGTGAAGGATAATTCGCATGATTTAGAAAACACTAATACCACTAACAAAATTTTGTCAGAATTTTTCAAAAATACACAAAAAAAAAAAAACAAAGTTCTTTAAAAAAGTGAAGAGAAATCTAATAGGTACCATGCCCACTTTCACTACCTTTGATGTTGATTAAAACATTAAGGCAATGTCATTTTGTGATGGTTCTCTACTACTACAATTGACATTAATTATTGATTTCTTCATATTTCAAGAGGGGTGACATAGCTTTGTTTGTCAATGGTTTCTTCTTGTTCTTCTTCTTGAATTTAGTACCCTAGGATTGGCATTAAACTAATGATGTTTCTTTTTGTGTTTACAAAAGCTTTCAATGACAAGTTTAAATACAACTAAGGTTGGTGGCAATATTGTTGAACAAAAGGTTCACCTTATTGATGGTTTTTTTACATGTGGCTTAGATGCAAAATCTAAGGAATTAATATTTGTTACGCACAAAGGAGCTTTCCCTTTCATCGTGAACATATCTAGACATGCAATAGGATTGAAAATGACAAAATTTTGGACATATAAAATGTTGGAAGATTTTTTTTCATTTTTTCAAATTTTTGTGTTATTTTTAGATTTTTGAAATATAACTTATTTGTCTAAAATAAAACAACTTTTCAAAACCAATATGTGAAAACCACCTTTGAATACTAGCAGGGCAAACCTCAAGGGGACTAGGAAAAAACAAGAGGCAACTAATGAAAAAGACTAGAAGACGAAAGCGGGGTGTCAAAGTTCATGAAGGGCACCAAAAGAAAAAACGGTTTGGGGGGGGGGCGGGGGGCACCTTCCTTTAAGTGGACCCCTTCCTTTTGGGAGGCATATCTTTGTCATCTCTTGTGCAAATTAGGCGATCTAAACGGCTGTGGGTGCGCCCAGAGATGAGCCACAACTTCTCTTTGGACGCCATGCCCAAAAAACCGACAACCAGCGCACCTTAATACTCTGAGCCCTTAAGTGTTCGGTGACCAACCTATCTACCCTAACTAAACTTGGATGTGAGAAATATTCCTTTGGCGGGGTCACACATACTGAGCACTGCCGGGGGATGCAATCAGCACTGAAATTGACCTAATCACATGTACAGTCTCTGGCACGAGAAAAACCTCAGTACGTATACGGCACAGGAAGACACACACCTTACCTACAAAGGAATACAACGAAACCACAGATCTTTGGCACAGCCGGAATTTCGCAAAAGCTTTCCTGGCCTCGTATATTGGCTGGAGATCGGTCTCAAACGACAACCATGGCTGCTGCAAGAGCTGGGAGAGTGTTGAGGCAGCAGGGTGGACAACTGAGGGGCTTATTACCAGTGGGCTCTCTTTTCTCTGGAGCACAAGGATGTGCCTCCTGGCAGACGACTATTCAGTTCAGCCCTGCTGTAGTAGGATCAACGAAAGCAGCTTCCATTTCTTCCCTGTGGAGGATCAATTCTCATGTTTCTTCTCAAGGTGGGACATTTTCTGAACCTAGAAAAGTGAAGGAATAGGTCCTTCCTTCTACAAGCTCGGTAACTTCTTTTCTTTCTGTTTGGACTGTCAATAGTCACTCTTCTGAGGAATTTTGCACCCTTGGTTTTTTTTGGTGGAGGAGTCATGTGGGAAGAGCTGCAGTTGTTTTATGAGAGTGTCATCTGGATGTCATATAAATTCTCTTGACCGGAAAAAAATCACCTATCTAAGCACAATGAATCCTGCAAGAAATAAGCCCACTTCTGTGCGATTGTATATGAGTATGTGTGTTGGGTGATGCAAAATATGACAGTTTTTCCATCACCCAACACCACACACACTGGAAGATTTGGTTCTCTCTTACCCCACTTGTTTGTTCAATTTTCTCCTCTATTAAATTCAGTTGATCCTTTGGGGTTTAATGTAGGGGGGAATTAGGGTTTGTAGGTGAGAAGATGTTGAGCTTTACATTGATGTGATTTGGTTTTTTTTTGTTTCCAGGAATAGGGGCATGGTATCAACAGCATGCTGGAATCAAAGTAGCAGGAGAGGATCCAGACACTCATGATGATTTCAAGCCTGTGGAAAGGGATGCTGAATCTGCACCCTCAGTGCATGAGACCATCCAAAAGGTTTGGTTGATTTATGTTGTCAAAATCTTTATCAATCTGTACGTATACTTTTGAGGCTGCTGTTTGGTTATTAGTTTTGGTTGTCTGCAACTGACGTGGATATTAGGCAGTTTACCCAGGGACCACCATGTGTTTGGCAAATTGGTTTACTCCTCAAAGCAGCTTGTTTGCACAATCAAGTCCATTGCTTTTGGATTAATAAGTTCACCAACAGGTTTTAGCTGTGTTTGTACCCATGTATAAAAACCTGCCCTAACTTTTGTAGTGTATTTGGATGACCATTATAAGGTGCAAGAACTCAGTAAGGATCTTCCGAAATGCAAGAAAGCTTCTGTGGTGGAAGCTCATGCCCTCAGAAAATTAGGGCAGGTTTTTATGATGGGGGAGGGTAGGGCCGAGGGCGCTACCCTTGTCCTTTACAGAAAATAGTTAGCCAAGGTGTGATGTCTGAGTGGATTGACCTGAGTATTTGCTAAGCTGTGCAGGATTGTCAATGATGGGGACAAAAGTCATAAACAAGTAGTTGATGTTCCCTGGCTTTCTGATTGTTTGTCTATGTGTGAATGTACTTATATAGGACATAAAGGAGAATCCAGTGATGGTGTACATGAAGGGGGTTCCCGAAGCCCCCCAGTGTGGCTTCAGTGCAACAGTTGTTCGAATTTTGGCAGAGCATGGTGAGCTTTCCCTATCATCTCATTGTGTCAAAGTCTATGCAAAAGACTGTCTACCAGCCTCTTTCTGTGCAAACTTCCAGCTCCATTTGATGGCATGTGGACATAATCACCACCAATCAGGGCATGTGAAATGATAGCATTTTTTGTTTGATTGTTTCCCCAACATTTTGAACAGATTTTTATTTACTGACAGACACATGTTTTTGGATCCAGGACTTCCAAACCTGACCCCTTGTTTTCTGAGTGTTTAGTACCATCCTTGGAAGAGTAATCCAAGCATATGGATGGGGGAAGTGCAGGTGTGAAGTATAAGTCCCGAAATGTGCTGGTGGATCAGGAGCTGAGAGATGGCATTAAGAGCTTTAGGTGAATCCAAACTTCTAAATCTGATGTTACTGGAAGATTGTAACTTATTGGTGCTAGGATTGCAAGGGGAACTTTCTAGCAGTGAGGATGAATGCTGGTGTGTTAGAAATCTACAACTTACATTGGGTGTTCTTGGTTAGGGGTTAAGATTCAGGGCTCAGGTTTATGCCTCAATGATTTCATGTTGACAGAAGAAGGCAACTTGTTCCCTACATGCAGAGTATACTTTGTCAGTATAGATCACAGCAGCATTATTGTTCAGGAGGTGGAAATATTCCATCAGGATGTCACTTGGTCTGCTTCTTGATGGTGGGAGGTTTGAAGGAAAGACATGATTCCAGGCAGGAACTAGATAGGCTACCTGTATCATTTTTGTTTCAACAAGGCTTGGAAACTGTGGGTCATTTCTAGTCATCTGGAATATCTGAAACTGGAGGATTCTGATTTAAAATCTGAAACTGCAGCAAATGGCCAACTGTTCCTCAAGTTTATGTGGCAGGCGAATTTGTTGGAGGTTCAGACATTCTTATCTCCATGCACCGGGTAAGTCTACATAACCATCCTAGTGAGTTTTTGGTTGCCTGATCCTCTGGAGAAATTGAAGCAACAAGCTTGGGTTCTGGCAAGCTTTAACTGCTCACATGAACCTTACAAACAGTTTAGAACCAAAAATTTGACTATGCAACTTGAAGCATAATGTAGTGAGATGCCAGTCTGACACAATGACATTCCATTTAACCAATTATACAAGCAAACTCAAGAGTGTAAAACTGGATTTTAAGATTGCAGCCCAGATTCATTCTTCTCAGATTTTGGCATTGAGAAGTGAGCAGAATTTCAGATTTAAACCATGCAGAATAATACCAAGGCATCTGCTATTACTCAGGTCCTGAAGTCAGATGTCTGAGCAATACGGTTACCTAGTTTGCTTCTGCTACTTTGCCCAGTACTGGTAAATGAAACATGTGTCCATAATGCCCCAGAGGGTCTGGTTGTGGACTCTGGTCAATTAAGGCCCCTCATACTGGAAATTGAATGTGGACAGTCAGGGGAGCTCCAGGAGATGCTGAAGGGTCTAGAGAAGGAATCTTGAGCAGTCTTTTCAAATTGCCATTCCTTTAGGACCCATGTCCTTATTCTCAGTGGTTGAACAGGAGGAGCTCAATCCAGCTGATGGCTTTAAATAAGAAGACTTTACATGTCAGAAGGGACGCTGATCCCAATAATTGCTTCAATTGGAAGGCAAGATGTCTTCAACGGTACAACATGCAGGTATAGTGCTGTGTTTGATGCTCATTTGCTCATGAGATTGGTCAATGTGGAGTCGGCAAATTAAACTTAGTGGGTTTTGAGTCAATGAAGAGGCCTCATACAGACCATATATCAATCTTTCTACTTCTTCACAGTTTATTTTTATTAGTTGTTCTGTGTTTGAACACATTCAGTCCCAGGATTCTCAATGGTCATGCTCCTATAACCAATTGGTGAAGGCTAGGCTTGACTTGGCCATGTATGTTCCTTTAGAAGGAATCAGGTGCTCCAGGATGATATACAGCATAGAGGTTTGTAAAGAAACTAATACAGTATTGCCAGAGAGATTGGTGGATGGGTGTAGAGGCTTTAAAAGGGAACTCTGTTTTGAACCCTTTGACAAGTGTTTTGTTCTTCTTCCATTGACAAAACCACCTGTGGTGTCCAATCTACTGGTTAGCTTGAGACATGGTCTGAAGAGGACACATGGCTGTCAGAGTCCTGGATGCAACAGAACTATCTGACTGAACATTGGATGGTGATGTAAGGGGAAAAATCTGCTTGGAAGAAATTACAATTGACTTTGTCCAAGTCACTGGTGCATGCTGCCCACTACTTGGTTTTGGTCCTCGTTGTGTTGTCTGTCATTAAGTTTAGCCTTTGAGGTCCAAATGATGGATCTGCATGATCCACTTCTTTAGTGATATCTAACAAGGCTTTCAAAGTTTTTAGAGTATCTTTAGTTCATAAGCAGTATTCTAGTTGGTCTCAAATTCTTGAACTTTAGGTTTTCTTTTTCAGTGCTTACCTTTTGATGTCCTGATAGTGTAAATGTTTGTGATGAGTCTGGGTTCTTAAGGAAGCAGGACTTGCATATAACCACTATAGCCTTCAATTGTGTAAACCATGAACTGTTTGGACTTCCCATCAATGTCCATTTTGATGAGAGCAACCATCATTTTGAGTCATATATTATTCAAATTTTACCATCTTATTGATGGGGTGACCCTCACCTATGAATACTATTCTTTGGGTAGTACTCTCTTCTGGGAAATCTGAAACCTTCATTGTGAATAACGCTAATTTTCTGAACCTATTATACAATAGAGATATCCTTAAGCTACCCTGTCCTATGCCAGATTTCATGTTGATTTTCTCATTTCACTCTGACTTTGCACTCTAAAAGTCCAGCAAATAGGAACCTGACTTCAAAATAGGGCATGAACTCAAGGAATTTTTTTCTAAATTGTAACTATGCCTTGTCTACCTGGGGTTTCAACCGACCTAGGCTAGCTAAACTAGCTACTGAGTTCACCTAGTACCCACCTATGTTACTTATTTGTTTAGGCTACTTACCTAGGAGAGCAGCTTAGAAACATTTTTTCTTCTTATGTTGGAAACAGGGGATGTGAGACTAAACTAGTTTAATGACAAATTTAGGTGTTATTTTCAGTTTGATCCCCTATTTTTTCACAATTTAAAAATGAATGTCATAATTTCAGGTCTTGTGCCCGGTTTAAGCCAGATTGACTCTGTAGATCCCCTGTCTGTGCTACTTTAACAATGTCTGAAATACCCAACATACTCTTTACCAAATTCCTTCCAAAGATTGAGAAAGAGTGTTCTGGATTTCAAGATTGATCTTTATGAAGGTGAAGCTTTAGGGACAAGTAATGATATCTCCATGTTTCTGTCTTCAGCTTGTGTGCATATGTTGCTGTTGTGAATTGGGAAGCATTATCAACATGTTAAAGTTAATAAAATGTCTCTTAATCAAGCAAAAAATTTCATCACAACCATTTTTTTCCCTTGGTGCTTTCTTTGGAATGGGAACTGGTTTAGGGATTTTTTGTAAATCAAAATCCCTTTCTGCTTGTGCTTCAACCTTTCACTTTCTGCTCCACCTTTCCATTCACTTCCATTTCGTGCACTTAGAAAGACTGAAAATGAACTCTTTCTAACAATCATCTTGTGACGATTCACAAAACCAACCATGTTAACTCTAAAATTGGTCAAAACTGAGGGAGCTGGTGTATTCTCAACAATGTTTTCAATCCTTGACATGTCTGCTATCCTCACAAAATTTTAGCAACAAGGCTAAAAGTTAAAAAATAAAAAAGAGCAAAAATAACAAAGAAATGAGCAACCTTGGACCCTTGCTTACACTTAGATTTTTCAAAGCATGAGCTCTCTTTGAAGCTCTTTTTTCTGGTCTGGACTAATTGGTTTTCCATCCAAAACGATGTCATGTAAGCTAAATCACAATTTGATTTGTCTTGGTCCTCATCCCTCATCTAAAGTCCTTGGGACCAATTTAAAGCTCTTGACCAATAGAAATACTTGATTTCATAGAACCCTGCTCCTTGCAGCCTTCTGTAAAGTGGCCCTAAGATTAGTTGGAAGTTGTAGTTCAAGATCTGCCGGACATATGTCTCCAATATTTGTGAAGGAGTCTAAGGTTTTTTTATAATTGTTATTTTATTTGAAAGCAACTCCCTGCACAGAAGTTTTTTAGGTCAATTGAAGGACCTTTCTACAGATCACATTGCAGACCTTCTGCCATTTGAAAAAAAAACCTCGAGTGCTTTATGCTGGAAATGCCTGCTCCCACAGGCCTCTCCTAATTATCAGACCTACACCCCAGGGCTTCCGCTCTCTAGGCTATGACTCCCAAATTAGGGGAGGCCTTGGGGAGCAGGCCTTCCCCCTGTAATGCTTATGGGCATTTTAAAGTGTTAAGCTTTTCTTACATTCATTTAGGTTCCGCTTTTAACACACACACCATTTTGTCATCTATTATAATCTAACAATGACACAGAACAAGGCTCTGTGCCAGTAAGTAGTTAAGACTCTCATTTTACTATGTACCCAAGTAGAAGGAACTGGGTAGCTTAAGGTGAATTATTCTAACAAAGATACTACCGTATTAGGGGAATGGGGAGCAATCAGGACCCTTGTAGGATTATCAAATTATATAAGCCCTTATAGTTAGTTACAGAGGCCCTTTGGACTAATCCTGTTAAGGAGCTTTTTCATGGCACCTGGAGCAATCATACTTGGGGCTTACACTTTTACGTATGTGAAAGTTACTTGAAAAGTCAGGCTCATCACTTTAACAACTCTTTGGAACTTCACCACCCTGTACAAGCCCAAAAAGGGCATGGTATTTCTCATGATCAAGACAATGAGCAGCTTTAACCATGATATATTTGCCTATATATCCTACTAGTTACTACCCTATACTACAAGTCCAGGAGCTTCCATACTATTGCAATCCAATAGGTAGTAGCAAATGATTAAAACATGCAATTTGCTTTAAAGAGTTAACTTATATGGCCCCATTCTGTGGACAGACTTCATATTGACACCAACAATTCTGGTATGACCAATCAGTTGATTGGTGAATTATGGGTGTGTTCATTTGGTGTCTAAATTAATGTGTTATTTGCACCTTCTTGTCTTGATAAATGTTCATTCAAAATTTGATGCTTGAATGGATTAGGTGTCGTGAAGTAACTACATGACTAGATGACTCTATTCCTCTAATATAAGTCAGTATGTTTGAGTTAACCACAAGATACAAGAGAAGGACACACAATTGATAATTGGGTTTAACAGTTTATACATGGGCATTGGGGATGGAATCAACTCAGCTTTAGGTTTCCATATCAGTAGTAATTACTTATATCCCAAAAGCCACTCTGTGTTTAGGCCCTTGATTGACCCTCTCAAGTTTAAACCCTGTCCCATCCGCTACCTGATTGTATCTGTAAGGTGAGTGAAATTGGGTACTGTTTCATGAAACTGGGTATCAGTTCAGAAGTTTTGAAAGCTCTTGTTGAGGAGGAGGCTTTGTGCGATTTCCAGAGGTTCTGGATGCTGGTGAGGCCACGTCGCTCGTCCGTTTCTGCGATCTCACGTGAGATCTTGAGACTTGAAATTTCTGTGTCTTCTACGATTACGATTCTCTTATGGGTTCTGCCTGCCTGCTCCTTGAAATCCGCTGGCAGAAAGGGAGGCAGGCAGATAAAATGTGCACATGCACACATTGTCTGCCCACCTTTTGAGCTGCTCTATCTAATTTTCTTTCCCTACCCTCTAGGCAATTTGTTAAAAACAAATTCCATACATGAGAACCACCTATCCTTGTCTTGTCCCTAAAAAAACACATTAGGATAAAGCATGTGAGGAGCGCCAATTGGGTGGCACCAACATGCCCCCATGGATGTTTCTTATTTTTTGAAGGGGTGAGCCAATTTGGTGGCGCAAACATCTCCCCAAGGGATGTTTATTATCTTTTTGAAGGGGTGGGTGATTTCCCATCAAGTTCCCAAACAGTTCCCATCGAATTCCTCTTGTTCCCACTAATATCTCATCAAAATCCTTTGTTCTCCTCAAGTTCTCAAACAATTTTCATCAAATTCCTCTTGTTCCCATCAATAACCCATCAAAATTCTTTGTTCCCATCAAGTTTCAATCAAGTTCCTTTTGTTCTCATCAAGTTTCAAACAAATTTCGTTTGTTCCCATCAAGTTCCCAAAAAGTTCTCATCAAATTCCTCTTGTTCCCATCAAGTTCCCAAAAGGTTCTCATCAAATTCCTCTTGTTCCCATCAGTAACACATCAATATCCTTTTGTTCTCATCAAGTTCTCAAAGAATTCTCATAAATTCCTCATGTTCCCATCAAATTCCCATCAAATTCCTTTTATTCTCGTTGTTATGGAAGATAAGCTGGTGAGCCCGAAGCTGAACGGTGAGACTCATGAAAGACTCGAGCTGAGTGTTAAATGGAACACCACAATTCATGGGTAGGCCGAAAGGGGAGCCACAGTGATAGACAAACGTCTGCAAGTGTGACAAAGCAAAAAGTCAGGATTTTCTGCCTGCTAAGTTTTGTGGAAGATCACGTGCAGATCTACTTCTCACACAGTAATCTGCCGCACTTCTTCCTTCATGTGCACAACCCACCTACCCCACTTGGAGTTAACTTCTTTTTCCTTACCTACTAATCACCCCATCTCCTAACAAGTTATCGCACTCTGACGACAATTGTGGAAGAAAGAAAGGAAGCGAGCAAGCAAGCACCGAGAAAAGATTGGTATGAAGTAGACCAAGAGTTTAGCAATGATCCTTTCACCATTACACATAATGCCAACTTCCGTCTTCATCATTGGTGTTAGATCAAAACATTTTTTTCTTTTACAAACCTTTTTTTCATGCACTATTGGACTATACCTACCAATAGGTTCAATTTAATCCTGAAGTGTGACAACCTATATTTCCATCACTCAACAAGACTTACTTACAAACAACATAATTTTTAGTGTCTCATGTAAATTTATTCGAGCTATTGTGGTGCAAGCTTTTAATATCTTCTATAATATTCCAGCTACTTTCAATATGTTGTACCATATGTTTTCCTTCACTCGCTCATTCTCTTCTTCACTACATCTCTATATATATGTGCATCAATGTCATTTCTTCCTTTGTATGTTGTTGATTTGTGGATCACATTCCAAGAGGGGCGACAAATGAAAACATCCCCACTAATGACTAATGAAATTATGTGCATCAAACAGGTATGATTTCTCTAGAGATTTTCTTTCGTAGGGATGTCCAAGCAGAAATTGGTGATCTTGATAGATTTTGGGTGTGTCAGGTATAGTGATGCTACTAGGAACTAAAAGCAATTGTAACCATTGCTTAATTCTATTTTTTTTTAGCAAAAAAATTCTAAGAGAATTTTAACCTGAAAATAAGTTTAAAATTTTACACATTATCAAATGTAATGTTTTATTCTATAAATGTCCAAAATATGAACTTATTTCATCAAAATTTGGACCTTCAAAAGTAGTGTAAAATAAATGACTTGTAACCATTGTTTTTAAACAGTAAAAAGACTTGTAAATGGACTTGAAAAACTTTGAAAATGACATATTTCGAGTAGATTTTTAACACAAACCTTACTAAATAGTACAAAGTAACTTTTCAAAAAAATTAGAGATTTCTTTGAAGGTTTTTTCAAGAATATTCCCTAAAAAGTAGTCACTTAAAGGGGTGCCAATGGCTCCTATTAGCCCATTTGCACCCTCTTGGGTTTCATCGAGACCACCTTGAAAAGTTTGGAAATTGTGTGATCATTTTAACACTCTTTTGTAAACACCTTCATGTTTTCCAATAAAGTTTATGAAAATTGTTCTAGAAACGAAATTGTAAAAAAATATATTTTTATGTTATAAGCTTTGAAAATCTATGATAACTAGGAAGATATTTGGAAGTTTTTCCTTCCATTTTCATTGCACCATGTGTTTCTAGTTTTTAGGAGACCAAAGAAGACTAAACTAATGCAGTTATGTCAACAACCTTTGTGTGCCTTAAAAACCCATATGAAGTTCCCACTTTTGCATTGTGTTGGTCCACATTTTAAATAGTTGAATTAGCCCCCAATTTTTTGTCAATTAAACTACCTCTCAATGGTCATGTTTCAAAATCTTTTGATGCTAGCAAAATTCATATCAACTCAAAGTTCAATAAGGCCCTACCATGAAGTTTGCAATCTTTTAAATCAAGGTCAAGCATTAAAACACCCATTTCTCTCACTTCAAATGCATTAACCTTGGAGTTTAATACCACATTGCCAGTATTGGAAAAGTGGAATGCTATAAAAAACCCCTTGAGTTTGCAAAATATTCCTAGTTGTGGTGATAAACCTCCAAGGAACAAGGCACAAGGTCATGAAGTTTAAAGTTTGGGCCTATGATTGAACATGTGTTTCATTGTAATTTGAAACCCATTGGTTTGGTTATTGAAATTGAGGCCACAAATGAAAATCTACCTTCCAAGAATGCACAATACAAACATGTTCCTACAATCTTGCAAAAATAGTCAAGTATTTCACAAATTGGGGAAATGCCCAAACCAACAAAAACTCAAAATCCTCTAAGGTGAACTTATTGTCATAGGTTTCATGGCCAATGACCCCAGCCATGGCTATTACTACAAAGGAAATTGTGCATTATACATCCTTGCAAGTTTATGATGAAAAAAAAACTCTAAACCTATTGTGCAACTTCATCCAAAATATAATGTCCAAGCAATTCTAATATTCTTGATGGAAATATTGCAATAGTGTTGCTAAATCCAAATTGGCCATGACCTTGTAGTTATTAAAACCATGTAAAGTTCTTTCATTTCGTTTCAAATTTTTTTCATTTTCTTATTTCTTGCCATCACTACATGTGAATTTTTTTAAATTTGTGTCTTCTATTGTTGGAAAATTTCATCCCACATTTTCCATTTTACTTTTCCTTATTTTGATTATCTCAACTTTGAAATGAAATCAATAATTTATTGCTAAACATATTTCTTCATATTGTCCTTATGCATCCTCCCACCAACGAAGGGCACTAGGCCTTAGTGGCTCATTTCTAACAAAGTTTGATTTAAGTGAAGAATATGAAGAGCAAAAAAAGAGGAGATAGTTCAAATCTAAAAGGGGGGGATGAAACTCCCACGAGGACCGATTTAGGTCAACAAACTAGTTTAGTCTCCCTTTTTTTCCCTAGACACAGTTTTAATCCCGACTTCTCATTTCATCCCTAATTTCAGTGAAACTAGGGCCCATAACCCTTAGTTTGGGATACTTCACCCATAACTCTATTATCTAGAGGTACTAATGTTGAATTTAAAAATGTGTGAACTATGTGAACTTTCCACTACTCCTTTTAGAGGGTTGGGTTACCCTTTGGGTTGAAGGGCTACTATCAAACTTGCCTTTCAAAATGAAGGATTTCACCAAGACTTTGCCCATTAAGAGGTAGGGTAACTACATTGTCATAAAGTACATTAGGACTCCAAGAAAAATTGTGGATTAGGAGTGGTTTTTTTCTCTCTATGGGCCAAAGAAAACTTGTGTTTGCCTCTAGGCACATCCATAGTCACTTGAATCACCTAATTTGGTGAAGAGACATGAAAGTTATGCTTCCCCAAAAGAAAGGGGGTCCATTGGCTAAAACTTTTTTTAAGCAAACACTTAACATCCTTATGAACAAATATTTTGCTCCCTTTAATGAACATTCAAAATTTGAGAAGTGGACAAAAATAGCCCCTTGACACAAATGGATGCATGTGAAAAGTGTGAACTTATTTCTATAAAAATGTTCATTTTCTATCAACAAAGGAGATCATTACCACAAAAATGTGTAAAAAGATATATGGTCATGAACAATGTGTCGTTTGTGTAACCTTGAAGATTCAAGTAACACCACATTTTTTGCACAACCTCTTGGGTCTCATGCACTCATGCTCAATTCTTCAATGCCCACTTAGTTGTTTTCTCTCTCTTCTTGGTATGTATGTGCAATTGGTGGTGTGCATCCATGTTGATTTTTCTCATCATTGCTTTATGGGAAACCTCCTCACCTTTTCCTAATTGTCATCTTTTGTTGTTGATCATCACCTTTTTCATATTATTATTTTTATTGGTGATGGGGCCTCCTCCTTGTCATATTTTGTCGATGGTCACCATGTCCTCTTGATTGTCCTTTCCTATTGGTGGTCGAAACCTCCTCCTAATGAAGAGGGAAAAACAGATCCCAAGATGTTGATTACAATGTAGTTCGTTCTTTGCCAATGAAATCAACAATGATGATGTCAACTCTCAAATGCAACCCCATTTATGGTGAAAATATTATCAATTTGTTAACATGAAGATTGAAAGGAAGATAATGCGAAGACATGTGTTTACTCATGTAATACATGAAATCTAGCATTTCTAGCAATGAAAACAAAAACATCTCAGATGACATTGAAGACTATTGTGCATTCCCTCCATGGGAACATTTTTAAAGGTATATTCCATTGAATTTATAAGTTAACCACAAATGCAATGGGCCAAGCCATGAACTATTGAACAAGGGAGGGCCCACCTAGTGCACATTATTGAAGAGAAGATGTTTGAAACTGTATGAAATGACAAAATGATTAGGTGAATGAATAATCAAAGACCTAAACTCAAACTTGCACAAGATTTCAAGCAAGGTTGATGAAGATCCAAAAACATACCTCAACTATTAGCCTTGATAGTTTCTAATCAAAATGGGCAGTGATTTTGCATGAATTTGAATGCAATGATTAGGAGCACAAGTCCCCATCTCCTCAAGGAGGTTGTCAGGACAATGGCACTAGTAAAAATAAGACTTGTCTCCCTTAAAAGATGGAAGAATTGCATGTCAACACACCAAGAGAACCTTTGGAAGTTTTAAACAACCTAAGCCCAAAAACTTCCCAAAAACCTAGATGAAGGTTGAATGAAAAAAGACCAACTTGGCACCAAAATTTCAAGAGTTGAAGGAAGAACAAAAAAGTAAAATGACCAAATGGGCAAAACATCAAAAGAGGGTCCCATGAGCCACTTGAACATTTTCTAACCTAGGTTGTGCATTTACATGGCACACATCTTCATTCAAAACATCTTAAAGAAAGGAAGAAACTAAATAAAAGGAACCAAATGGAATGCCCAAAATTCTAACATCGTTCAAAATGGTGCAAAAACCTGAAGGAAGGAAAAAAACAACAAGAAAGCTAAAGCAGAACTATATTGAACACTTGTGAGGTTGGACAATCATTCCCACCAAACCCATGTAGATGTAAAATGATCAAAAACATGAGGGACAACAAAAATGA
>Ga0116229_10006650_pt1 | contig 18518 bp, 16 predicted proteins | sample S1TSphgellanicum_3_FD_87313 | JGI IMG/M metagenome (GOLD analysis project Ga0116229, IMG submission 87313) | Host-associated microbial communities from peat moss isolated from Minnesota, USA - S1T2_Fc - Sphagnum magellanicum MG | ecosystem: Host-associated > Plants > Peat moss > Unclassified... | reverse complement strand
TTTTTATGTTGGTAAAAAGGGCATAGGGGGGAGGAAGTTGGGGGGAAAATTAAAAAGGGTTTGAATGCGCAATGTAAAAAAGGGCCCCCCCCCCCCCCCCCCCCCGCATCATCATCATGTCACTTTTGCCAACCCTTGTAACCTCCCTTCCCCTCCCTTGTGGAACTCCCCTTCTGTTCCCCGTTCCACCCCCCAACCATAACCTTAAACCCCTCATAGGTGCCACATCACCACCCTATACAAGTTATGTCCCTTTATTATCGATTTTGGTGTAACCCACCATCACCATCCCCCATCCCCATGTGATTTTTTTTCCATGCTTGCCCATCCGCCATGCCTGCTTTCTTGCCCACTAGCCATCACTACTGACCTTTTCACTTTCGGGCATTAATGTCGTCCTCTGTCGCACACATGTTTTGTGCTTTGTTTCACATAGTACCCACAACTTTATGTTGTTTTTCTACATTCCCATTGCCAGAGCCTTTCACAACCATTATCCTTCTTCTTGATCTCATCAATCAAAAATAATTGTTGCATGTGGTTTTACCACATGTGAAACACTTTCAACTATGTGCATTGCCTGATTTGGAGGGCATTCTCTTTACTTTAGTTGCAAAAACAATGAGTAAGATTGTTAGTCCTTAATGAGCTTGGTTGTAGAAATTGCAAACCTAAGATCGTTTTTCACATTCAAGTTCCAAAATTGCCAAACGTTTAATGTTTGATCCATCATGTGCTTACACCTGGAGATATTTCCTTCTTCTTCATACTTACCTTTGTTTGGTGTAAGCATGATTCATGTTCTGGACTTATGCCATCTCCCAAGGTGTTGTTATAGCCAGACCACCTTCTTGATCGTATGTTTTCCACATTTCTCTCATGTGGCAGTACTAAATCGTTTTCCATTATACTCAGCTTTTATTCTAGATTAGGTCCTTACAATTGAAGAAGTATGCAACATCATTCTGCACTAGCTGTGTAACATATTTTTTTGTTGTTTCATTTCAAGGTCTTTTTGTTGACCAATCTTGTGACATGGCATGTTTGTGGAACCATAGAAGTGCGTTCAAGCCATGTAACTTGACCATAACCTTGTAAAAGATCCCCCCTTTCATTGTACCTCAAATCAACATGTAACATGATTGTTCTTGTTGTAACATGTCCCATTTACTTACTTTGTAATAATGATAATCTCAATTTCATGTGACAACTAACCAAAGGTATTTATGTTGCCCTTGCAAAATTAGTTGAACCAGTTTACAAGTAACCTACAAGACATTATAACAAGGTACTCATTCCATGTAGCATTATGCTTCCCCTATAACATGCTTACAAACTATTTAAATACCTCTTTGTGTCAACCTTATCCTACTTGTAACATTTGTCTTGCATAATGAAATTTCCTTTCATGTCAATCATGTTGTTGTTCATTTGCATGCCTTTTTAAAAGATCCCCTCTTGCATTGTATTTCAGTTATATATATGACACGCAACATGATTGTTCTTGTTGTAACCAATTGCACTTACTTTGTAATGGTAATCTCAACTTCGTTTGGCATCTAACTTTGCATTACATAATGAAATCTCCTTTCATGTCAATATCATTGTTGTTCATTTGCATGCCCTTTTAAAAGATCCCCTCTTGCATTGTATTTCAATTAAATATATGACACGTAACATGATTACTCTTGTTGTAACCAATCCCACTTACTTTGTAATGGTAATCTCAATTTCATTTGACATCTAACAAAAGGTATTTGTGTTGCTTTTGCAGAATCAATTGAACCAGATTACAAGTAACCTATAAGACATTGTAACAAAGTACTGATTTTGTGTAGCATTATGCCTCCTTTATAACATGCTTACAAATTGTTTAAATGCCTCTTTGTGTCAACCCTATCCTAGCTACATGTGTGTTGCAAAATGAAATTTCCTCCCACATGTCAATCCCAAATTGTTGTTCATTTCCCTTTTAAAATGTTCCCTCTTGCATTGTACCTCGGGAATAATATTTGTGCTTGCTGAGTGTTGGGGAAGCCGATCCTTGTTCTAGAGGTTGATTCAAAGATCTTTCATGAAGTTCTCAAGCCACTTTTGGATGTAGAATTAGGCGGGAATATTGTCAAGCTTGGCTTTAACCTTAATGAGGATTTTGCCATCTAGAATAAAGCCATAATTAATTTCAATTGTGAGTAAGTTTGGTCACACCCATCTAGTTATGCAAATTAAATTTTTCAATGTTTTCAGCTCTTTTTAATTTGTTTTGTTTTCTTCTATAGAGAGGCTAGTGGATCGATAAAACAACATGTGCCATTATTTGCTCATCCTAATTTCCTTCATAGTCCCCTTCATAGTTTTATCTTGTCATCATATGCCAAGGCATCTACAATTGCGTCAGTGAACTTATGCTCCATCTCACCATCTCTAAAACCTAGGACCCATTACCATCTTGGTGTTGAGATGTTCATTAATGATGAAACAAGAGAAGATAATGTTTAGGATGTTTATTGGCTTTTTTTTCCTTTGATTATAATTCGTTTGTACTTAATTGAGACACAACTTTTTCATTCTGGAACGATAGCTCTTTGAGACCCTATGCATGAGTTCTTCATAATGATGTTTCTATTGTGCATCTTACACATCTTGCTTCAATAGGTTTTCTGCTTGGTAGGTGTAGAGTTTTTTATCCAACAACACTTCAGTTAGTATACTTTCCAAGCTATTCCATTTGGAAACAAGGCAAAATGATGCAAGGAAAAATATATTTGATAAAATTTTAACAATTTTTTTGCAACAACGTAAACCTAAAAAATTCTCAAATCTATCTTTCTTTTACAACAAGTTTAGAACTACCATGAAACTATCTATGATTATTACCAAAACACTATAAAGTTTAGTGCACCACATTCCTTTAATACATTGTTTGTCTCTCATTGAATTCTATAATATCGCTCTCTATAATGATTAACATTTCATCCTCGAGGAGAACGCTCTGGAGCAAATTAAGTGATCAATGTCCGACTTCAAGGACTTCATCATTTTTGTTTTCTATCCCATGTTGTAGCTATTACTATTGTGCATTTAGATAACCGCTTTCATTAAACTATTCCTCTAAGCTTTTTTTGGCATTCAATTTCCCATTTCATAATATTTTATTTTGTGAATAATGATCTTCCCTATTACTTCATAATCCATAATCCTCATTGTAATATGAGCTTTGATGAGGAGTGAAGTACTCCTTTGATTCCTCCTCGTCTAATGCTTCAACCTATAAGTTCATTTTATCAACAACATGATTTTTTATTCTCCAGATTCTTGCATTATGTGATATACTCCATCCCTTCCTTTTCTATTTTTGCACAAATATTCATACATGGAAATCAATCCTTTCAGAATTAAAATTGAAATATATATCCTCTGACAAAGACAACATAAGAACTCGTTATGCAATAATTCATTGCTTGATACACATCTTGAAAGTTTTTTTTATGTTCTATTGTTCCATCCTTCATATTTTATCTCTTTTGATCTATTGTTTTGAAGCTCCCATAATATTACTGCAAGGTCTATCCCAACAATCTCCATAGTTCTCCTAATTTAGCTTGTGGAATGTTTCGTCACTCTTCATGTTTTCATGGTTTAAAATGGTCGTCCCATTCAATTTGATTATCTTCTACGACAATTTATTATATAGGTTTGGTTGATGTCTAGTGATTCAAATTCAATGCAGGAATTCACTCAACTTTTTGTGTTGTTTAGAAGTATGTTTGTCATTAAATATTTTGTTTATATTCTTTGTCATTTGTCAAACTAGCTCATGCTCCCAAGCCCTTTTTTTATTTTCATGCAATGCTTTGTTGTACCTTGTACATGACACTCAATTATTTTAAATCTTTTTTTATTATAGAGGTAATGAAATGAAAAAATTTGGGATATCACTTTTGCCAAATAGTTCAAAATGTGACACCAGCTTTGAAACCAATTGTATTGTCTAACTAAAGTAACTTGTGAAATTTTAAAGTTGCTTTCTCCCCATATGCTCTATTCAAAGATAGTAAACATATTATCTCAAAAAATGCATATCGGTTCAAAAAACATTTTCTTCGTACATAATATAACTTTAGTGCATCAAAGCCTCAAATAACCTTTGTCTACAAGGTCTTGTTAAGTTCTCTTGACAACCTTTGCAGATGTTGCCAATTTTAAATGCGTCACCACACTCTTTTCATGATATATTGAATTGAGTTAGGTTCCATTGGTGGGTCATTTAGTTCGTTGGAACCTATTGCAGATTGTGGTGTAGTTGTCGGGGTGGAGTCTTCCATATTTGTTGTCTCCTCTTTTGAGTCTACCACTACATCTTCTGAATATGGTGGGGAACTCTCCTCTTTAATATCTCTTTTAGTAATAGAACTAGCCGATACAAGAACATCCAACTCTTTGATGTAAGCAAGTACTGGTGTTTCGTATCCATCATCTTCCAACATTAGAAATGTTCTTTGGCCACTTTTGTAGCAAGATTGATTCGTTTATTCTCCTATTAGTTTGAAATCTAAGCAGGTAGTCACACTTCTTGTGAAATGGTGTCCATAATTGTGATTCGTCAAATGTGTTGGCCATGAATTATCCCCAAGAGGTTATCATAAGTTGTTCAAAAACTCCAAGCAAAACATTTTTATCATTGTCTTGTATATCTTGTAATCCTGCAAGTGGTAAAAGATGCCAAGTACCCAACCTCAGCCTAGAACTCCGCATCTATACTCTTAATCTCTCTTATTTCTACTAATGGGTAATAGTCCAAATCTTTTGGTGTTCGACAAGAGTGCTTGGGGTATGGATATCTTGACATTATGCAAATGAACAATTTAACTAAGAATTTGTTTTCTATGTTTACTACTTGGAAGCTCAACAAAAGACATTAAACTCTACTCGTGCAATGTTATAGAGTTCTAAACATCTCCCAAAGGCGATATTTTTATAGGGTCGCTTGTTAATTATTTCATTCAATGATATTTTCAAAATTGTTTAACATTCTTTAGATCGTTTAGATAGGACTGACTGCACTAAAACGTTAAAATTGGTTGAACAACTATTTTTTTTACTCATGTCATTCATGGTGTGTTTAACATGTAATTGTGATCACCTCATTGGCCTTTGGGCCTAATGTGGTTTCGTGCCTTTTTTTTGTTTGCATTTTTGTATACATGCCATGTGTTCAATTCATACCCTCTGGCAAGTATTATTACTATACTTCATTGCATTCCTACAATGTCCCTCATTTCAAGTATGAAACATTCAAAACATTTTTCAATTTTCGATTGATATTTGGATGTACAAAGGATTTTAAAATATATAATGATTATAATCAAACAATCGTGTGGACAATATAAACAAGTTTATATCTTAACTGATGTTTATTTTAATAATTGGATTAGAGATTACACATATTGGATGTATTTAATTTGGTGCATTTTTCACTATGTGAAAACCACGTAGTTAGATTGATTGCCTAGTAAATTTCCTTGTGAACATCACCCATACTTGTCCATTGTTTTCGTTGCAAGTTACTCAGAAACATTGTCAAATACATTTTCATCATTGTCCCATATATATTATAATATTGCAATCGATTAAAGTATCCCCATTATTCACTACCTACATCTCTACATTTATAGTCTTAAGATCTCCTCTTTCTACCATTGGGAACATATCCAAATATGGTGGTGTTATTGAAAATGTTTGGTGGCTTCTTCAAGTTCATCGCTCTAAGTTTCAACATTAGTTCATTTGATTTTTTCAATAATCAATTTTAGTGTTTAACTTCAGCCAATATTCATTTTAACATTTGCATTATTCCACAATTTGTTGCAAGCAATTGTATTTTTCTTCTTCCTTTAGTTGTTGATCCGTCGTTTCTTTCAACTATCATACATGTCTAGTGGTTTCAGGGCTAGCCCAATCATTCGACAATTCACCAGTGGTTTTAAAACTTTGTTCTTTAAATCTTATGGCAACCATGCTTGTTTGCCTAGAGTTGCAGAAAGTTGTCTTCTAGATTTCAAGAAATTTATTGATATTAAGTTTCTAAGGGTTACTAAATCCTTTGTTGACAAATCATTGAATAAACTCGTGAAAAAATGTTTTAGAATGGGTTTTTTCAAACTTGCGTGCTCTTTAAAAAAATCCATCGCATGTGTAAACATTGTCTAATGGTAATCTTCCATATCCTCTTTTGGAATGTTTACAATTTGTTTCAATATTACAAGACTTTCTTTGTCTATCTTCGCATTCGCCCATTGCTAGTCCGCCCATTCATCTATTTTGTCTATATTTTTTTCCATTTTTTTCCCCATGTTTTAATTTTTAGCAAATGCTAGAGGGGGAGTAACCAACTATCATCTTTTTGACATTCCCAAGGTTTTGTTGTCATCTCACATATTCTCTCAAGTATGCTTGAAATTAATGTATTTCAATCATTGATTCCAATGTATTTGATGTGAAAATTGGTGAGAACTTTCCTCTGGCCATTGTAAAAGAGAGGCTTGTTGTATAGATCAAGAAAATTAATAATATTTAAAAAAAAGGATTTGATTCTACAAGTAACAAGGATTGTGTTAGATGTTAAAGGTTGAGAGAATGAACAAAAAAATTAAAATATACATGTTCACTGATGTACATTATTTAAAGTGTCATGGGTTGTTTCATATTATCTTTGTCCCTAATAAAAACACGTCATTTGGTGGTGAACAATCAATGTTCGAATTAACACATATCTCTTGGTGGGTCTATTGGATTTAATTGAACATTTTGCATGGTTTAAATGTTGCATAGTTTGAAGATATTTCATACTAAAAAAATATGAAACATGGCTCTAAATTGTGGCTTCAACATTTCATTTGTGGATTTGTGTTGAAAGAAACCAACATAAATTGTTTCGACCTTGTTTTTTTGTCCAAATTTTTGAAAAAATAACATTTGTTAGCAACATTCATAATAAAGTTCACTTCCATTTTTATCCATTTTTTTCATCCATAAAATCATTCATCCATGGACATGTGGCAAAATATTCCTCCACATCAACAAAGATTTTATCCTACGTGTCAATGAATATTCTCCTAGTATTATGTCCACATCAACAAAATATTCTAATAAAGATTTGCTCATGCTCACTTGTTCATGCTTGTGCTTGCAGGTTCATGAACTAGCATCCCTACACACTAAATGTCACATGTTACATAAAATACAGTGTTAATAGTGGCTCAAAAGTTATAATGGCATTTGACCCACAAAACTTGTAGCATGCTACATGAGAAACTACAAACACATATTGTAAGTTATTACAATGTCAGCAATTACAAATTAGAAAGTGACATCCTTACAAAAAAACATGTTATGTATGCCATGAGAGATGTAAACCACAACAATACATGTTACAATGGACCTGTGTTAACAAGCCCATGCATCAACATTGAATTTTAGGATATTCATCTTTATTACATGTTACTAGGGCTATCTATCCCTAAAGCAAAGAGAAATGCAATTATCTTCTTGTCATTTGTTCCAAATGTAGCATCAATAAACACACCACTTTCATGCCCATGACTAAACATCATTTCTTCCTGCCATTCAGTTTGTATGCCAGTTATGAAAGTCATGTTACAACCTTGCAAGGTTCCTTCAACTTCAACCTTGGACTCTTGGTAGAAGAAAACTTTGTCATTGTTTTTAAACACCCACATTCGAACATTCTTTGCATCATTTTCATGTTTCTTATAGGTTTCTTTTGCAAGATTTCCTACCAGGTTACGAATGTCTTCTTCACATAGAATTAAATCCCTTGATAGGTCTTTATTGTTCTCCATGATCTCCTTAACTTGAGATTTGTGCTTGTTCATAACTTGATATATAGAAAGGCCTAGCCATAGGTTTTCCAAAACAAAGGCTCTAATCTCTTTTGATACATGGGCAAAGAATGTTGGCATGTAACCAAATTTCACATTACCATGGACAACAAGACCCAATTTGTTGATGTGTTCAAACGTGGCATAACAAACTTCAACAATTGTTGGGCAAAGATAAAACATTTTTATAATGAATGAACAACAACCTTTTTTGTGTGAATTCCCTCGTTTCTTCATGGAAGTTCGAGGACCCTTATGCCCTTGGTTAGTATTCTCATTGCTTTTATTCTTCCTCTTGGTTTTCATGGAACATGGCTTTAGAGGAATTTGTTGGTCCATATTCACAATGATACCTACAAAAGAATTCATTGCCATGGCACACATCGGTCAATCAATCATCTCCCTAAATTTGTAACCCTATGACATAATATAACATGTCAAATTAGTCTAACCACATGCATGCATAGTTCAATAAAATGTTAACATCTACATAATGCTTAAATATGTTTGCATTTTTTGATATGTTCAAAAAAATTATATGGCTATTTTATAAGAAGTGTATTGTTGAACACATAACTTCTAGGTGAATAAAGGTAGTGATGATCAATTAATGTTTTGACCTATAAGTGACATGTTATGGACAACTAAATATGAGTTCATTTACCACATACTTGTAGAATAACTATTCCATCCTGGATTTTTCAAATAATTGTTGACTTAGTTGTCTTTCTGGATGAATTTGCATTGAACATCCCCTTTGGTTTCTTCCCCAACTAGGAAATCAAAGACTCTATCCCATGGAATATATGCCACATAAACCTTATTCTAGATGCATGTTCCATCTAGTCCATGTTGTGGGGTTACACAATATTCATTCCACCAATAAATGTCTTTGTAGTTAAATGGACCTAACGGTGGTTGCTGCCCCATTATTGCTTCCAAAGTTTCCTTATGTTGATCCATGTACATGGTCCCATAATATGGCCTTTGTAATGTAACCGCTTTCTTCACTTGCAATTTTTTCCATATCATATCTTTCTTTTTGCCCCCTTCATTTTATAGCAATAATTCACATATTACATGAAATTGAAATTACCGTACCAAGGTAACTAGAATTAAAACTACAACACAATTAATCAATTATTACATCAAATAACTAATGATGTACAATGCAAGAGGGGTTCTTTAAATGACATGGAAATGAACAACAATGGGATTGACATGGGAGGTGATTTCATTTTGCAAGACACATGTTACATCTAAGATAGGGTTGACACAAAGAGGCATAAACATATTGTAGGCATGTTACAAGGGAAACCTAAGGTTTCATGGAATGAATACTTGGTTCAAATATCTTGCAAGTTACTTGAAATTGGTCCAACTGATCTATAGGGGCAACCCAAATACATTTTGTTAATTGTTATGACAAATTGAGATTAACATACTGAGGTAAGTGGTACTAGTTATGGCAGAAGCAATCAAGTTACTAGATTGCTCCATGGAATGAATACTTGGTTCATGCATCTTGTAGGTTACTTCAAATTTGGTCCAATTGATTTACAAGGGCCACCCAAATACATTTTGTTAGTTGTTATGACAAATTCAAATTAGCATACCAAGGTAGGTGGGACTAGTTATGAAAGAACTAATCAAGTTACCTGATTGCTCCATGGAATGAGTTCCTTGTTACAATGTCTTGTAGGTTACTTGTAAGTTGGTTCAACTAATTCTACAAGAGTAACACAAATACCTTTTGATAGATGTCACATGAAATTGAAATTACCATTACAAAGTAAATGGGACTGGTTACAACAAGAGCAATCATGTTACATGTCATATATCTAATTGAAATACAATGCCAGAGGGGATCTTTTAAAAGGGCATGCAAATGAACAACAACGAGATTGACATGAAAGGAGATTTCATTTTGCAAGACAAATGTTACAACTAGGATAAGATTGACACAAAAAGGCATTTAAATAGTTTATAAGCATGTTACAAGGGAAACATAATGCTACATGGAATGAGTACCTTGTTACAATGTCTTGTAGGTTACTTGTAAGCCAATTCAACTGATTTTACAAGGGCAATAAAAATACCTTTGGTCAGTTGTCACATGAAATTGAAATTATCATTATTACAAGGTAACTAAGTGGGACAATTACAACAAGAGCAATCAGGTTACATGTTGATTTGAAGTACAATGAAAGGGGGGATCTTTTTCAAGGTTATGGTCAAGTTACACGACCCAAACACACTTCTATGGTTCCACCAACATGCCATGTTACAAGAATGATCAACAAAAAGACTTTGAAAGAAAACAACAACAAAAAAAAAAGTTATAATGGCTAGTGCAAAACAATGTTGCATACCTCTTCAATTGCAAGGACCTAGTCTAGAAAAGAGGCTGAGTATAATGGAATATGATTTAGTACTACTACATGAGAGAAATGTGGAAAAACATGATCAAGAAGGTGGTTTGACTATAACAATGCCTTGGGAGATGGCACAAGTCCAGAACATGAATCATGCTTGTAGCTAGACGGAGGTAAATATGAAGAAGGAAATATCTCTAGGTGTAAGCACATGATGCATCAAACATGAGATGCTTAGCAACTTTGGAACTTTAAGGTGAAAAAGGATCTTAGGTTTGCAATTTCTACAACCAAACTCACCGAGGACTAACAATTTTACTTGTTTTTGCAACTAATGTAGAGGGAATGCCTCCAAATCGGGCAATGCACATACTTGAAGGTGGATCGCATGTTGTAAAACCACTTGAAGCAATTGTTTCTAATTGATGAGATTGAAAAAGATAATGGTTGTGAAAGGCTCCAGCATTGTGTGTGTAGAGAAACAATGGAGAGTTGTGGGTACTGTGCATAATAGAGTGCAAAACATGTGTGACGGAGGATGACATTGATGCCCTAAAGTGGAAAGGTTGGCAATGACGACAGGTAGGTGAACGGGTGGGCGGGCATGGTGGATGGGCAAGCATGGAAAAAAAGTCGCATGGGAATGGGGGATGGTGATGGTGGGTTACACCAAAATAGGTAATAGAGGGCGTAACTTTTGTAGGGTGGTGATGTGGCACCTACGAGGGGTTGAAGGTTACGGTCAGGGGGTGGAACAGGGAACCGAAGGGGAGTTCTGCAAGGAAGGGGAGGTTACGCAGGTTGGCAAAATGCGACATCATGATGACTGAGGGGATAGTCTTTTTGTCGCCCGCATTCAAGACCCTTGGCCAGTTTAATCTTTTCCAAAGTTGGGTTGTAGGAGGTAGTACTTTAAGGTTCAGGGTCTAGAGTTTCTTTTTGCTCACTATCTTCATTCCTACCAACATTCTCCAGACGCTATCTTTCTTCCCAGCATCACTCTCCTTCCAGAAGCCTTCACAGCTAATCAATCCACATTAATTATGGGTCTAAGAATTCCCTGAAACAAATTAATTGCAATAATTTACTTAATTGTAAATAAGGTGCTTAAAATTTCTTATAGGAATATACCAAAATTTAATTTCAGTCTTAATAAAAAAATTCAACATACAATGTTACTTCATTCTATACTAAAAAAATCCATTCTATTTTCAGTCTTGATGAATTTTTTAAAAATACTATGTTACATAATTGCATACTAAAAAAAGATCTGTTCCATTTGGAAGACAAAAACAAGAAGCCAGAAAAATGCTACACTACCCGGCAAACAGGCTTATTCATGATCAAGAACTTCTTTATCCAAGGTTCCCACCTGTCTGTCACACATTAATCTCCCTGAGTGTACCCAAATGCTTCATTTTTCTAGTTCAAGAACATAATAAGAGTTATATCAGCATCTCAATGCAAATGACCTCAGAGACCACTCCATAAAATCAATCTCAGTCGATCCATTTTGAAGAGCACACTGTTCACAACCCACCATAGGTGCACCATAAGGCAAATCCAGAATGGGAATACATCCCAATAACATCAATGTCATTCCTCATTGCAGGGAAAGAGCAACTACTTTACTGCTCAATTACATCTCAGGGTCCCTGTAAAACAGCCATCACTGGCATCTTAGACTACTGTCTCCTGGATTGGGTACTCAAACACAACCTCCTTCCCAGTAAGCTTCTTGTACACTCCTGAGAAAGTCTCCAGCTTGAACTCAGTGGTGTTGCGCTCCTTTGGGTCAAGATAAACCTGCATCATGCTCAACACAACTACATAAATCCCTAGACCTTCCACACAAATGAGATGCAGATGAGATCCACCAGATCATAAGATTCTGAAGAACAAAGAGGTTTCTCAAATTACAGCATGTGGGTTATGAGTGAATTTTAGTCCCCAGAACTGAATACACAGGAAACAGTGCCTACCAAAGAGAAATCATTTCACTCCAACATATCAGCAGTAACATCCACAAGCTAAGGGTCAAAATTAATACACCATACAAACTCCACACTAAATGATGAGGTTCCCTAAAAAGGGTACGTCCCCTTAAATGGAGATGCCAGGAAAATCATTCCAGCAAAGACATTACTGTCAATGCCTCCTTGTCAGAACTTTGCAACTGCTGCTTTCAGAGCTATGAGACATTGAAGGCACAGACCCGCATGATTCGAGAACCATCCAGACGAAACCGGATTCGCTTTCCCACAATTTCAGAAGGGTACACTAAATCCTCCAAAATCGCCTCATGAACAGCAGTCAATGTGCGACTGCGTGGACGGTTAGCTGCTGTTCCCTTCTTTGGAACCCTCAAAATACGCCTTGTGGCAATCAGCACTACATCCTGCAAACCAAATGACATCTTTCACAATTGAGAAAACAAAAAGGTTTCAATTTCTCAATGATAAACACATCAACAAGCTAGGGCATTCCAAAACTAACAATAATGCATAGGATGCTTCAAATATAGTCTGAAGCAGCTTATGAACTTTCAAAACCTGGACCACAGAAGGATCATACACACAATACCTGAAATCCATTTCAATTCCACACAAAATTCATCTTTTACATGCCCAGTTTACACAGGCAGCTGACTTGTCTGAACTCACCTTGCCACTGAATTTCTTCTCCAGCTCTCTCACAAGCCTGGCATGGATCTTTTGAAAAGCCTTCCTCAAACGGTAAGGAACATGGACAATAACAGCTTTCCGATTGCTAGAAACATCCACCTCCCTGCATATGAGGTACACAGTATTGAACATCCAGACTCCTGGTAAAACTCAAAGCTCACAATCTGCCAGTAACTAAAAACTCAAACAAGTTTTCCTTGGAAGACAAAGTATCATCATACTTGGCAGAGTTGATGAACAGATCGCGCAAGTCACTCTTAAGTTCTTGATTTGTCGTTTCGAGGTCGAACAGAGCCTGCATCAGAGGGGTAGTCAAGTGATTTGCAGATCAGCAGAACCCCAGTCTGAAGAGAAACCATTTATGTCACATTGTTACAGAGAAATGCTTGAAGACAACACTACAACAGAATGAGCTGTAAAAGGAGCAGCAATTGGCGAAACTCTAGTTTCTCCATCCACAGACCACCAATCCCCAGCAGATGAAAAATTTCTTGGTCGGCGTAGTAAACACACCTGAGCTACAGATTCCTCAAACTCGTCGGGCTCTTGGCCCTTCTCCTTCTGGATTTTCCTACGAGCTGTAAACATGGCTGCTGACCTTGCGACCTGCACCAAAACATCCACGAGAGAGATCTCCTCAACATTTGAACATCATCCTCATGACCTAAAACATACATTCTCCGCACAATGTGTCCTAGAACAAATCTTAGACAGTGTAAGCACCGAAGTCAGCATAAAGAAAGCGTGCCGTCCTGCCGCAATAAAAAGGCGTGGACCAACAACTTCCATCTGTTTCTCTTCTCCTCTTGCACGACTTTAAAACCTACAAGTTCCATCCTCAATAAGACAGAGAGGAGAGAAGTACGCTATTCTACCGACTACACGAACCGTGCTTCTTTCTTAGATCCCTCTCTAACAGCGACATGGAAATGCAAGAAAAACTGAACCGTAGTCCACACAGAACAAGCGCCGCATTTCCCCCAAACCCTAAAAAAGGATGACAATACAGAACAAAGAGAGGCCGCGCGCACAGGAGAGTCGACGCACAAAACACACACACAAACAGGCATTCAGATTGCATAAGCAATGTCAATCGAATAAGAGTAGCAAAGAGAAATCCATACCTTGACAAACGAGGTCGAATGTCGAATCGGGCAAGAGCTGGATCGCGCAAGTGCTGGATGGCGAAAGAGCTCAAGGATCGTAGGGCGACCTGACTTTATAGAACCGCAAAGGGTAAGGACCTCTAGAAACCCATGCCGTCCGATCACTCCAATCTACGGCTCAGGAGCCAGACTCAACATGGACGAAACCCTAACCATGGTTCTACATCCTGGAGGAACACACCGTAACTATCTTTGATACATCATCAATATGTCTCTGTGAACAAAACCCTAACCATGGTTCAAAATCCTGGAAGAACACATGGTTACTTCATCACATGTCTTTGTGAACAAAACCTTAAAACATGGACGAAACCCTAACCGTGTTGGCAAATCTTGGAAGAACATGTAGTAACTTCATTTGGTACATCACATGTCAACGTGAATGAAACTCTATCCATGTTTGCAAATCTTGGAAGAACACACAATAATAACTTCATCTAGTACATCACATATCAATGTGAATGAAACCCTAACCATGTTGGCAAATCCTAGAAGAACACGCAATTACTTTGTCTAATATGATTCATGTTTCTATGAACCAAACCCTAAAACATGGACGAAACTTTAACCATGTTTCCAAATCATGGAAAAACATGTGATATCTTCATTTGATAAATCACATGTCAACATGAATGAAACCTTAACCATGTTTCCAAATCTTGGAAGAAAACACAATAACTTTATGTGATACGAAAGATGTTTATCTGAACAACACCCTAAACATGGCCAAAAAACCTAACCATGGTTCGAAATCTTGGAAGAACGCACCATAACTTTGTCTAATACACCATGTGTGTTTGTGAACAAAACCCTAACCAGAGTTTTTGTCTTGCGAAGCTTTGTCTTAATGAAATCCTTTATTCCTTGGTAGAATTTTCATTTTGTCTCTTTGTTCTCTACCTTGTATCAAGCTTTCAGACTTCTATGCTACAACAATTTGCATATTATAATTGATTTTGAAACAATGTATAACTAGTTACATTTGGAGTCCTTTCCCTTTTCTTTGTGTTTTGTCAAATTTCATTAGCTTTGTATTAACATGGAGTCTCCTCTCTATTGATATCTATGTAATGTCCCTTGATTTTTTTGGCTCCATGTTGTTACTGATTCTAAATTCTTTTATTTAACCAAACTATGCACGTGGTTCATGTTCTTACAATTGTGAACTAGACCATGAACAACAAGTCATGATGGTGCCCCTCCAAAGAAGAGTTGAAGGAAAAGATAGGAACATAACAATAACCTATGTCTTGTCAATTGTAAATGACAAAGATTGCAACACTTACCTTTTTCATTGTTAGTTATTCCTACATACCATAAACCCATTTCACCTCAAAATGTTTTCAAGCTTTTAGATCAACTAATATTTTTCCAATGAATAATGACACAAAGACTAGACGCGATTTTCTTACTCACAACAACAATAAAAATTGCCACCTTCACAATTACAAGTTGGGTTTCAAAACAACAAATGAGTAATTTGAAAAGGACATTGATTAATGTTTTCACCCAATAACATAAGTTAATCCCAAAGTGCAAACAATGGTGCAAGAAAATGAAAAATCACATGGATATTTTCATTGATGAAATGGCAGTAATAGACCATGGTGATCCCTCCAAACTAGAGGCATAATTCTTCTAGTGAAAATAATAGCAAGAAAAAACGAACTTGTATGAATTGCGGGTGGTTGCAAGTCATCATTGTGCATAAGTTCTTGGGAAACTTTTTCATGGCATCCTCAAATCACATTAGAAGGTGATGGTTTGATACTTTGTGAGAGACAATCACAACATTATGACAATGCTTATTGTTGTTGTTTTTGTTTTGATTTGACTCAACATTTTGAAGGTGATGGCCATGGTTTGATACTTTTTTAGTGATAATCTCAAGGTTATTTTAGTTTTTGTTTTGGTTCAATTAAATGGTGTAGCAATAGATTTATTTGTGGATTTTTTTTTTGAATCACATGGATATGGTTTCTCAAATCACAAAGACATAAAAGGGATTTCATGACTTGCAGGGATTTAAAAACCTAATTTTAAATGTAACTTTTTAATTATGTAATGTGGTTAATATATGGTGGCAACATTGTGGGTCTAAAAAGTTGAAACCAAGCTTCACATGAATGTCTATGAGATGTGGAAAAAAAAATTGCTCACAATATTTTTCCTTTTGAATGTTGCTTATAAATTTGAAATGGTTGTGAATGTTATCTATCCTTCCATATGACTCTTGAGTTTTACTTTCAAAAAATGTTTAAAATAACAAAATCCTCCTATGTACTAGTAATAGAAACTAGTGGGAGCTAAATTTTTGGGCATATTGTGAAAGTGTTTGTTTATTCAGACCAATGATGTTCATGAAAACTATTGGAAAAAAACATTGACAAGTCTATGATTCAATGAGTGAAGGAATGACTCACGTCAAAAATTCACTTCCATTTATTACAATTTGTTTGTTTGGCAAACTACATGTTTGATTCCATGTGATCATATCACAGGTCAAGTTGAGTTTATTTGTTTGAATTGTTGCATGTTGGTTGTTGTTTCACATATTGCAAATAAATGGTGTTTACGTAGGTCATTGGGATGACTATGTGAGGTGTCTTCTTATTACAAAAGAAAGAAATTGACTAGTTGTCCCAAGGGGGTGAATAGCAATTTTCCTTGATGATAAGCAGGGATGTTAATTCATGAACCTACGAGCATGAGTGTGAGCATGTGAACATGAACAAGGGAGTAGGACCAAATCTTTTTTAGAATATTTTTTTCACATTGATGGAATATTTCAAGAATATTTTTTGACACCTAGGACAAAATATTTGGTGATGTGGAAGAATATTCTAACATGTGTTCATGGATGAATGATATTTATGGATTAAAATGTGGATGAAAAACTATAATGGATGAATTTTTTCATGAACATTGGCAATAAGCTTTTCTTTGGGAAAATTGAACAAATGAAACAAGATGGAAGAAATTTAACTTAGTTTATTTAGAAAAATTGTCACATGAAATGTTGAAGTCATACTTCAATTAATACTTCATATTTCTTTAATACCAAGTATATTTTAACTTTGCAACATCAAAACCATATAGAATTTGAAATTGAATCAAATACAATAGCACATAAACTTGTTGACCCATCTAGAGGTATGTGCCAATTCAAACACTACTTATTTACCACAAAGAAGTACGTGCCCATTCGGAATTGAAACACCATGAGGTAGCCCATGACACATTACCATTTCAAGTTATTTTATAATTTTCATTCCCTTTCTCAACCCCTGGGCTACTTGCACAATAAAATTACATTCTTTCCCCCTCCACTACTAATTTGCATGTTGAATACCTCAATTTGCATTCGTTGCATGCATACTTCCTACTTACAACCTTTTTTCTCAATTGTTTGCTTGTAATTATAAAACCATTCTACTACAATGGCAAAAAGAAAATCGTCACCAACTACCACACCAAACACCTTGGAAACTATGATTAAATACACATTAATATCAAACATACTAGATAGAATTTGCGAAATGATAAAAAATTGTTGGAATATCCAAAAAATGATTCCAAACTAGACCCCTTTTGGCATTTGTTCAAAATTAAAACATGGGGAACATATTTCCATACTCAAACAAACTATAAACATTTCCAAGGAGGATATGGAGGACTACAATTTGGCTATGTTTACACATGCAATGGACTTCTTCAAAGAACGTGTGAATTTAAAGAAATAAGCTCTAGAACATTTTTTCACTAACTTACTCAATAATTTGTCGACAAAGGACTTGGTAACACCACTAGTACAAAACCCCTTTTTTAACCAAAAGTTTTCAACTACATAACATTTGCAATTATGTTTCAATTGGAATTTTTTAATTTTAAAATAAAATTATGGCAATTACCAATTAAGTTGATTCATTTACTATATTGGTATATAGTTGAAAGCATTTTTCAACTGCATGGTCATTTGCCAAATATTCCCAACATTGACAATGTTTCCAAGTTGAACTTCTAAATATGTTGATAAACAATGAGAAGCATGTTTGAATTAAAGGGTCATTTTTGAGATATTCTCGGCATCTAATGTTCTTTAGTTGGCAGATAGTCAAGACATTGACCAATGTTCAACTATTTTGGATGATAAAGTGTATTAAAAATGGATGATAAAATGTACTAGAGGATGGATGAAATACAATCTTGTTTGCAACTATCTCTTTCAACTAGGTTAAACAACTAATAGGTAATTTTAATTTTATACATATAATATTATAATATTTATTTAAAATTATGATAACATTAAATTACATTTAAATTTTATTTGTATAAATGAATGGTTTTTGTGCATATAAATATTAAATTTTAATTTCAAAATAAAGTTAAATT
>Ga0116229_10006649_pt1 | contig 18520 bp, 18 predicted proteins | sample S1TSphgellanicum_3_FD_87313 | JGI IMG/M metagenome (GOLD analysis project Ga0116229, IMG submission 87313) | Host-associated microbial communities from peat moss isolated from Minnesota, USA - S1T2_Fc - Sphagnum magellanicum MG | ecosystem: Host-associated > Plants > Peat moss > Unclassified... | reverse complement strand
TTTTTTTATATTTTTTCTTTTGGATTTGTTTTTTCGGAAAAATCTAAGGCTACGTATTTGCTTCTTTTTTAATCTTTTTTTGGATTAAAAAATAAAAAACAAGAAATGGGCAGAAAAATCTAAGGCTACATATTTGCTTCTTTTTTAATCTTTTTTTTTGGATTTGTTTTTTTGTATTTTTCTCCCCTTCTCTTAAATTAACAAAACTGAAGAAAAAAATAAAAAAATAAAAAATAAAAAATGAACAGAAAAATCTAAGGCTACGTATTTGCTTTTTTTTTATCTTTTTTTTTTTGGATGATGTCTGGCCAGCAGCTCCGGGGAGCATTCACAACAACCGTTGCAGGAGCAGTAAGTAACGGCGGGGGGGGGGGGCACGTGTGCATTATGCACCGGGTACACACTAGTTATAAGTTATTATACTTAAGGCACACAAGTTATATCTTAGTTTATTATAGGTTTTATACTTTCTGTTATTTTAAACTAAACTATTTAATTAACCCTAGGCTATACTTTAGGTTATTTTATTTTAAATTATTATGTGTTATTTCAAATTATATTGAAAGTTATTCAAAGTCATTATACATTATGTTATTATGAATTATTTTAATTTAAAGTATAATCATTTGAAATAAAAAATAACATATAATAACTTAAAGTGGAATAACCTAAGGTAAAATAATCTAAAATAACCAATAATAACTTACAATAAATAAACCAAAAACAAAATATGGCAAATAACTTAGAATAACTAATAATAATTTATAATACAATAGCCCAAAAAAACCTATGGTAAATAATTTATAATAACTAACAATAATTTATGATAAAATGATTCAAAAATGATTTATGGTAATTAACCTAAATGAACTAACAATAGCCAATGATATGATAACCAACAATAGTTTATTATAAAATACTACACCAAAATGTATCCTAGTTCATTTTGGGTTTCAATAGATTTTGAATGAATTTGGACATTTTTACCATGCTGAAACTGGTCAACCCCTTAATGAATAGGGACTAGTTGTTACAAACAGTAAATTGGTCCACTAATACTTAGTGAAATACAAATTTATTAAACCATTTCATGTGTTAGTTAATTAACTAAGCAACATGGAAATCAACAAATATTTAAATATTTATTATTTAATATTATCAATAATTTCATGATTTTGAACCTATGAATTATTGACACGTGTTATTACTTATGCTAGGTTAAAAATCTAGCCTAAGTACATAGCCCATATAATCAACCTAAGTAAACATTTTTTTTAGAAAATTACATAATAACATATTTGGTCAACTTATCATTGTTGACCACAAACACACCATTTGCGAGGTTTGATCCCTTGACCTTTAGGATGTAAACAAACACCCTTACCATCAAGCCATCACACTTGTTGTGATAGTGTGATATATTGCATTTTATTTATCAATTACTTCATTTTAAACATTATAAAAACAAAAACTTTGAAAGTTCATATTTTATTGAAAGTTTGTCCAAATGAAATGATTAAAATTTAATTTAATTTTTTTCAATAATGTATATAATGACATTTATTTCCTTTTGAAAGTGTAAAATCATTTGAATATATATTTTTTTGAATATCAATATTTAATAACATTTCAATGATCATTCTTTTGAATTTTTTTTTAATAAATGAATTTTTTTTTGTTAATATAATAATATTACATATGTTAAGCTATTTTCAACTATTCTAAGGTTACTTTTCATTATTATAAGTTATTTCACCCTACATAATTTATGACTATTTATGGTTATTTTTATTAAAATTGTCATTTTTAACTATTTCACCTTAGGCTATTTTCGACTATTATAAGTTACTCTTGGTTATTCTATGTTATTTTTGGCTATTATAAGCTATTTCATTTTAGGTTATTTGTGGTTATTATAAATTATTTTTTATTATTATAATTTTTTTCATTTTAGGTTATTTTCAGCTATGTGAAATTATTGTTGGTTACTTTTGGCTATTGAAGGTTATTTCACCTTATGTTATTATTGGTTATTTTAAGTTATATTATCATAAGCTATTTGTGGCTTCCTTTGATGGCTATTGTTGGTTATTCTATTAGTTGTTATTGGTGTTTATTTTATTGGTGGTAATTAATGGTTATTTTATTAATGGCTATTGGTGGTTATTTTATTGGTGGTTATTAATAGTTATTTTATTAATGGCTATTAGTGGTGATTCTATTGGTGACTATTAATGGTTATTTTATTAATGGCTATTGGTGGTTATTCTATTGGTGACTATTAATGGTTATTTTATTAATGGCTATTTTATTATAAATTTTATTTGGATATTTTTGGCTATATTGTCATAGGTTATTGGTAGTTTTTTTTAGGTTATTTAAAATTTTTTAAGGCTATTATTGGCTATTATAGCTTATTTTACATTAGGTCATTATATTATTTTTAGATTATTTTAAATTTTTATAATTAGGATAAAATAATTTATAATAACATAAAATATAATGACTTTGAATAACTTAAAGTAAAAAACTTATAATAAGTTAATTAATATACCTTAAAATAAAATAACATATAATAATTTAAAGTAGAATCATTTATAATAACATATAATAACTTATAATAGCTTAGGGTATAAATTAGAATAACTAAAGTAGCTTAAAATAATATAATGTATATCATACAATAACATAAGGTATTTAAAACAACAACATAAATATAAACTTATTTACCACAATAAATTATAATGATGAATTATGTCAACTAGTAGTGAAACACGATGTTTACATAATGATATTATAATGAAATAACTTTAACTATAGTGAAATCATTAAGTGTAATGAATTTATTTCATTTTTCAAATCCCACAGTTATTTAGGTTAATGAACTATGCCCCATTTTTGTAGTAGTGGAATAACAAAAAATAGCCTAAGGTAAAATAATTTAAAATAATCAACAATAACTTATGATAAAAAAATAATAATACCCTACAATATAATAACCCAAAATAATCTATGACAAATAATTTAAAATAACCAACAATAGCCTAAGATAAAATAACCAAAAATATCCTAAGGTAAAATAACCTACAATGGCCAATAATAACTTATGATATTATAACCAACAATAACTTACAATAAAATAGCCAACAATAACCTATGATAAAATAGCCTAAAATAACCTATAATAGAATAACTAAAAATTGCCAAAAATTTTCAAGGGTAAACCCTAAACCCTAAACCCTAAACCTAGGGTTAAAAAAAAGCATAATAATGTGATGATAAAAAAAATATCATTCATTTAAATAATAATTCAATGGTTTTAAAGTTGTTCCTTAAACATGATGATGAGAGGAAGTGAAAAGTTTAAATTTTCACACTTGCACTTTAGGTTAATGGGTTAAATGTTTAAATGGACAAAGTTATTAGCTTAAACTACACAACTTAATGAAGGTTCCTAGGTGTTTAACTTAGGTTTAGAATTAACTATCAATGAATCTATTATTGATGATTTAATTATTAGTCAATTTATTATTAATGATTTAATTATTAATGAATTTGATTAACTATTGGTGAATTCAATTAGCTATTAGTGTATTCACTTGTCCATGACAATTGGTTCTTGTTTATTAAAGGGTTTGCCACTTTCACCATGGTAAATTTGTCCAATTTCACTCAAAATATAATATAACACATAATGAAAATGCATATTGGTGTAGTTAAGTGTCTCAATAATGTAGTACATTCATAACTTTTGTTTTAACAAAAATTAAAACCATGCACCTTGAACCATGATATAAAGTCAACTTTCATTGCTACATTTGAATATGGTCGACATGTGTTTGGTTTAACGAGGGACAAACCTTATATGCTACACACTTGTCTGCAATGGAACAAAATGTTGGCACTATGGTGCTATAGTTATTCCATCCATAAACCTGCCTCCTTCACATTCATTGGAGCCACCTACTCCTAAAGTGGCATGCAAGCTTGGTTTTAACCTTAACATGCCTTCTTATTGAATACGTCACATATTTGCAAAAAAAATCATGTTTTAAAATTTTCATTTCATTAATGTCCAATGTATGTCAACATTAATCTTTTGTTGTTAACATCTTAATTTTAATTTTTCATGGTGATTAAGCCATGGGATTATGTAATCCATCTTAGATAACTTACCCCTTGGTCCACCTTCCTCTTTCTTTTTGCATGAATGAATGGAGCAAAAATGGCCTCCATTCCATTTCAGAGGGGGGGGTAGTGAAGATTACAAAGAGTTCTTTGCATCTAACAATAGAGATTTTAGATTTTGCATGGGTAAGTTTTAGGGAGTTGAGGTGTTTTTAGACATAGAAGCAAATGTGGATGATGAGGAGTCTTTTGATGATGTAGAGGAGTAATGTTCCATTTCTCCATATGCATGCACATGACACTAGGTGTATGGACATGTGTGCAATGTTTTCTTTATGATTAGGGAATTTGACCTATTAATTTGCTTTGGATTGGCGTTCAAATGTGTTTTTTTTCTTTGAATATGTTCATACAAATTGTGCTTTGATGTTAATGTCCTTTCCAATTTGTGAAGGTTGAAAATGTGTTTTAGGTGTACATCTAAAAAATTAATTATACACATTTAGATGCACATCTATCACATCTACAACAGTCCTATTTCTCCTTCTAACAACTTTCTTCCTTGTTTTCTTTGTTATATCCTTTTTCCCCTGTCTACTATAGACAACAATTTTACCTCTCCTTCTAAAAACTTTCTTCCTTGTTTTCTTGGTTATATCCTTTTCCCCTATTTGTTGCAAATAACAATTCTACCTCTCCTAGCAACTTTGTTCCTTGTTTTTTTGGTTATATCATTTTCCCTTGTCTGCTACATCAATCACACGTCTTTCTACCACTCCTTTCTTTCTGCGCTTAACATTTACAACCTTAAACCAGGGCATACTCATGCAAGCATCAACATTCAAGGATTCTAGCAAGTTTTTACACACAACCAAATCTCACATCTTCAAGAAGAAATTACAAGGTGTTTCTTTCAATTTCAAATCACCTCACTTCTTTGTTTAACTAACTTCTAACATGGTATCTATATTATTTTCTTTCACTACAAGCCTATCTTCCAACTACCTACAGCTCCAAAACACTCTGCCACACCCCAAACAATCCTTCACATTCTATCTCTAATGGGATAACCTTCTTCTCAACTCCTTGGTTCTCTTACTTTTATAAGAGGGCAAACCTTTTATTTTTGTTCCTAGGCCTCACAATAACATTGTCCAATTTTCTCTTCTTTTCTACTCCTATTTATTAACGTCAACAATAGGTTTAAGTACCTCTTCTTGACTTTCCACCATTCTCTTCCAGTCACCATGTTCATGAAATTCCCCACTTGAGCAATTGCCAACACCATCACTTGATAATTTTGCCTCCATTTTCCAAAACAATTGTTGATTTGATTGTCTCTTGACAAGCTTGTTCCTTCATTATGTTGTAGCCTCTTCCTGTGAGCTTGCCTCCTCATGATATGTCAAGTCTTTCCATTAGCCTAACTTTCACACTACTCATCATCACTTTTCACTTCTCTCCCATTTCCTCACACACCATTGATCACTGAAAAGAATGAAGGCAATCAACAAATTGTAGGAAGAAGAAAGGTTATTGCCTGACTTAAACCTCATTTTTAATGCCTTCTTAAAAGCCTCCACCATCATATCCATACCCCCTTATCTAGCATGTTTATATGGCCCATGCCAATACATGATAACCATGTTTTAATTCAATCCAACAATTTTACCGCTTCCACTATCCTAACCAAGCCACCCATCCTATTATCCTATCCCATGAACTTCAAGTTAAACCCCAAAACTTCATTAGCAAGCCTATCTAGGCTTAACCAAAATTGCGTTAGGCTAATTAGGGCCCAACACCATGTGGTTTATATGCACATCTATGACAATTGAATTTCAACAAGGTGTGGGTTGAATTAGTCTTCATTGCCTACATTCCCAAATAAAACTAAAGTAAATATATACATTTTTTCCACATTAGAAAACTCCAAGTTGTCCTTTGTGCAAACTAATGGATTTACTTCATTTTGTAAAACTTACCATTTGAATCTTGGATATGGGAGACATGAACAAATGGACCATATTTTGCCTCTTTCAAATCCACCTCATTCATTATCTCATATACATTTTTTTAATAAATCCACCTTATTTAAAACCCCATATGGAAGTAGATTTGAATATTTAAATACTAGAATTGCCCTTTCATTTGAAAAAGAATGAAATTCAACCAAGTATGTTATATCACATCCATTTATTTCATCCAAATCAACGAATATCATTCATTGATGTTAAAACTTTCATCCATTTCCAAGTCAACGCTCCAAGCTTGGGCTCTAGGCTCATGGATAAGCCATCCTCTCATTACAAACAGTAAGGGGATGTGCCTCTATGCAAAAATACATCACTTGTAGCTACATCATTTGTTCGCATGACTTTTTACCCCTATTTTGTGATTGGGATCCAAGTGGGCTTGAGGCAATTTTTTTTTTAAGGGATTTTTTCTTTTAAAGCCAAAGTGGCCATCATCCATATGAAGATGTAGAAAAAATGGCTACTATCCCTTCCAAGATTTAGCAAAATCCAGTTATGAACCATATACAAAATTCAAAACTTTAATCATCTTTCTATGTTTTTGGTTACACACTGAAAACCAAGTATTGAAATCTGTTTTTTTTCCCCCCCTCACTTTAGGCAATTGAAAACCTCAAAAATACTTCATTTTTAAATTTCTAAATACTGATTTCATTGATCGAAAAAAAGGTTGGCCTAAGGGTTTGTTGGCCCTACCTTACAAGGCAGGGATATTGTGTTGAGAATCATTATAGAGTATAGTAGCTTCAAGGGATTTTACCCCCTAGAAACAAGATGAGATGATTCATCCTAATTTAGTTGGAAAAAGATTCACATTCGTCTTTTCATATTTTGTTTTCTCCTCCGCCTTCTCAAATGTGCACCAAGCAACTTTATCATCAATCCATAGCTCACAGAACTAAATATGAAACTACTTTCTCCAAAAATGGTTATGGCACCCATAGTATTCAAAATTCAGGTAATTCTTTCAAAATGTGACAATGTGATTGAAAACATTCAAATATACATTTCTTCTTTTTTTGGTTTGAAATTTTGCACAAATGTGAAAAATAAATACGAAAAGGGAACATTTTATCACTTTTTATTTTTGAGAAAAAAATCATTAGCTTTTCAAAAAATTGAAAATTTTGTTGTGACATTTTCTTATTGGTTTTAGTTTGGTATATATTTTTTAAAATGTTTAATTAGGTTCCTAGAACATGTCATCATTTGATTTGAGATCCCTTTTGGGTTCCTCGTAACTAATGTGATGTTAAAAAATGAAAAAAATAATCATGACAATTTTTCTTTTACAACAACATGATGATGTACATTAAAATAGGTTAAATTATTTTTTCCCCCCCCCCTAGCGATGACCAATTTATCATACAATATCAATTGTTGATATTAAATTAATGGTAGGGCCATTGTGTATAACACACCTTGTTTTAGTTATGTAAAGTATATTTCTTCTTTGCAGAAAAATAAGGTTCTGAACAGAATAGGCTGAAGGGTAGGATGGCTCCGGTGGCACAAAATTTCTAGTTACCAGGACCCACCTAAATTTGCAATCCATGGAGACAATTGCCTAAATGATACACATTCATTGTCTACTGGTGCAAAGAACCATCAGACAACAGCTTGAATGACAGACAGTATGGGGTGGTTATATTGGGTGCACAATTTGGGTCCCCTTCGTAAGCAACAACCCTAAACATCATAACATGATTTTATGCTTTAGCCATCTGAAATGCACAAGTACTTACTTACATGGTGACTGTTTTGTTTGTACAAACTTTGCTTTGTGCCTGAAATGCAGATACCATCTCATGGCACCCATGATGACTTCACCTGTTTGGTTCCAAATTCCAAAACCCAAGAACAAAACTGCAAGAAAAAAAAGCAATTTGCCTATGGCACATTATTGTATGGCAACCCCTCCAGATTCAGGCATGGCAGGAGGCACTTTGTCGCTGGAAATAGTGCAAAGTCTTCATACATTAAAGTTATCCGTCAAGTCAGGCGATTAGGGGGCGAGAACAGCCAATTTCGGCATAATAGGGAATCGAACGCTTAACTGGGAATGAAATTTTACAAAAGGAAGGAACTGGGACCCAAACTAGTTTTTTCCACCAGTTTTGGTGGTAAACTGAGTTTCATCCCCTCTTTTCTTTTTCCTGAGCGCCTCCACTGCTGCTACATAGATTTTCACTGCTCCTACCTGTACAACTACTATAATTACTCTCGAACCTTGTGCATTAAATGCTGAGTTTTAACATTTCATACTGAGATTTAATAAAAATTTCTTACTTTGCGGATACCACTGAAAGAGGGGATAGTGGGTGAAAGCAGAGAAGATAGGGGGTGAAAGAGAGGGTGACTTTACTGATACGTTTATTCAGTCAGCAATCATCTTCCCATCTCGCGTGGAAAGACTGCAAGCTGACTAGGCTCTCCATTTCCCACGCCTTTGAAGGAGGAGGAGGATGAAACACCTGACCCCAAATTAAGATCCTAACTGACATAGTACCTTGTCCCAAGGCTTGAAATTAGCAATTCTGCATTTCAAAGGCAGAAAGCTGCGATGGCTTTCCCTATGCAAAGACGTGGCTAAATATTATTTTAGTTATAGTTGCAATACAATACACACTGGGCACCCATTTTGGCTTGGGCTAATAATATACCCCTTCCTAAGAGGCCGAGTAATCATGCTTCTATTAATTAGTGAGCGGGTGTGCCCACAGTTTTTTTTTTGGTTGCCCTTGCCAAACAAGGCAAGGATATCGTGTTTAGATTCATCATAGAGTATAGTAGCTTAAGGGATTTTGGCCCCTAGGTAATAATAATAGGTCTATTTTTATATGAGGATTTTTGAAATATGATATTTTGGCTTGTGTTGAATTAGTTATATATCTTGAAAGATTTTGGTTTCTTTTAGAGGTTTTTATAACGATTATATTTTTGCATGGTGAAATATTTGAGTTCACATAATTCTTCTTTTGCCTTAAGATACTTTTTAATGTAATTGGCAAGGCCACAGTGTGATGCACCCCTTGTTTTTCAGAAGGAGCCACTTGTTTCACCCATCACCAACATTTTTGGAACATGGGAGAAACCTTAATATACTTAACTACCCAAAATAGAAGCATGCTTTGTGGTGCTTCCCTTCCTCCCCCCCCCAACTTATATACATGGAAGTTGAACCATGGCCCAAACAATATGGGATACAAAAATGAGTTGCTATTGGGAATGCCTTAGGGAACACATTGATAACCAAAAAAAACCAAAAAAATCCCCCCCTCCCCACCCTTTTCATGTCTATTGTCAAAGACCATGATGATGAATATTGGTCATTTTTTGTGAATTATGAATTCAAAGAAACTAAGGAATATTTCATGACTTATCATCAATCCATTGACGTGGATTTCCAAATCTAGACAATATGTTTTAACCATTATTTCATACAAGGAAATGTGGATGTATATCATCTCTTCATCATAATGTTATGTGTTGTGTGGATTGGATCATATGTTAAATGTATTGTCCATTCCCAAGTTCATAATATTGTCCAATCCCATGGTGTTCCCAAAACAAGCTCATAAAATGTATATTGCAACAAATATCGTATCCTAAGGTTAGTTTCCACAAAATGAATTACTATTTATTTTCAAATTTTGATTTTTTTTTAAAAAAATTGAAATTATATATCTTTTCATCATCTGCTATAAGATTGTGATATGAGTAGTGAAATTATTCAAAGTGTAGCCTATGCTGATTATGATGATTTTCAACATGTCAACTTCTTATTTTCACAAAATTTCATTTCATTATTCTCGGGATTATTAATGACGAAACTAATCTTAAGGTAAGGTGGTCCGTTATCCAACCTTTAAACCTCATCTACCATCATTATATTGGTGACATGCGAGACCAAATGAAAGTCCTTAGAGCACCTCCACCCATACTCAACATTCAACCTTACAACATCATTTTTCACATCCAAGATTACTTGTTTACTGTTTCCAAGCCTCACCCATAAACATGTAAAGATCGTTCATGGCATGGACTTCATGTGTTTTGCACCCTTTTCAACAAGTTGTTGTGGTATTTTAGAATCTCATCAGTAGCCTTACCATGTATGGCCTTGTTTAGATTATTTAGTGTAATTTGAAGGCACAATAGTAAACCATATTTTTCTTCCACTATTTGGAGAGTGTTTTACGAAGAAGATAATGCCCATTCCATGGGGTGATCCATTTTTTGAAATGCACCACAAATTTGTTTCTTGTGATGAAAGTACCATCGATAAATCCAATGTAGCCTTATAACTATCTAGCCCATTGGAGTTGTTTAATGGACGGAAAAAAATGTATTGCATGAACAACATAATGGTGGTGGACCACCATGGGTTGTTCATATATTTGGACCTCAAGTGTCACAGGTCATTCCATGTTGTGAGTATTTTGTGGCAATCAAACATCCACACAAATTGGTATCAACAGTCGCAACCAAGCCTTGGGCTCGCGACCAAGGCAAGGGTTTGCAAAGGTGCGAGCCAAGACTAAACCCAAGAGTCACATTTCATGCTTTCAGGAGTGCAAAAGAGTGTGAGGGAATGAACCCTCACACTCCCAAATAAACTCCCATTTTGGGAGTTGGAGTTCCAATGGACTTTTGAATTTTCAAAAGGCGATTGTAGAGGTCAAAACTCATTGGATTGAGATGTTCCTTATATCATTGGAAAGCTCTTGGAACTTAGATGTTTGAAATGGGTTCACATGACCCATTTATACACCTAAAACACAAGTTATGGCCAAAAGAAAGGCTGGGAGTCAAATTGTCAAATTTGACTCCCGACCATTAAAAGTAAAAAATACCCCCAATTTCCTTGCTTGTAGGTGGTGTGCAACATACCGTTGGAAAGCTCTCGATGAGGGCTACAACTTTGATTTAGACTTCATCTTAATTGGAGGTCTACAGACAAGGTTATGGGCCCCCAAAGCTATGGAAGTCCCAACTTTAAGAATTTCAGGACTCCCATTTGGGAGTCTCGAGACAAAATGTCATTTGGATGTTGGTCATGTGGCCAGCCATAGAGTATACTATAAGGGGGAAGGTGGTGCCTTCCCCCAAGTTTGGGCCGTGGTGAGTTTTGTGAGTCTGAATTTACCTGTGGCTCGTCCTAACGCCAAAAGTGCTCCACCATGCACTAACTAACTTGTTGTTTGGTTTGTGCAGGTTCGTGTGAGTGATTGATCGCTTGTCATTCTTCCTAGTCCCATCTCGGAACTCCAGCACGCCCCTTTATCCCCAAAGTGTTACAAGCCAGGGAGCGAACCCCAACTTTTTACTCTTTTATCGTTTTAACTTTAGACTCACATTTGAGTTTATCAAGGAATTTGGGAGCACGCCATCAACATTTTATTCATATAGATGAGTACTTTGAGTATTTGTTGGGTGATTTAAAGTACATGGGTGACGATATGTTTGTGATGCGATACATTGGGAGGTGCAAGTTGGCACCTAGAGGTAACCTTGCTATAATTTTAATTTATAACAAGATCCATGTAGGTATTATTTTAAAAACCACCATCACATATCATTTGTATTTAATAAGGTTTAAAACTTTTAGGGTTAGGGCTTACATTTTAGGATTTTGGGTTTTTTTTTAAATTTAAAGTTTTGGATCTAGGCTTTAATGTTTAAGTTTTAGGTTTAAAGGTTAAGATTTAAGGTTTAGGATTAGGTTTTAAGGTTAAGTTTTATGACGCGCTCTTTAGTCCTTGGTTAGCTTCAAGTTGGGACTAATTTGCTCAAGTTGTGAAATTAAGAAGGACTCGGGGCACGCTCCCAGCTCTCAGCACTAAAAGGGGTAGAGGGGTGTGCTGAAGCTCTGGGATTGGACTAGGAAGAGGGACAAGCTATTCACCCATTCGAACCTGCATCAAACCAACCAACAAGTTGGTTAATTCACATTCTGGAACACTTTTGGTGTTGGGACAAGCCACGGGCAACCTTGGACTCACTTAACTCATCACAGCTCGGACTCGGGGGAAGCCACCACCTTCCCCCATATAGTATTCTCTGCCTCTCACCGTCACACTTGCATCCGAATGGCATTTTTTCCCGGGACTCCCAAAGTGGAGTCCCAAAACTGTCCCGGTTTGGACTCTTGGGACTTTGGGTGTTCATAACTTCTCATTCCAACCTCCGATTGGGGCGAGGTCTAAAGTAAAGTTGTAGCTCTCCTTGAGATCTTTCCAAAGATATGTCGCACTCCATCTGCACACATCGGGATCGGGTCGATTCCAGACTTTTAGTGGTCGGGAGTGCAGTTTGACTCCCGGCCTTTCTTTCGACCATAACTCATGTTATAGATGTCCAAATGGCTCATGTGAGGCCATTTTAGACATCTACACTTCAAGACCTTTTCAACAATATAAATAACACCTCAATGCAAGGTGTTTTGACCCCTACAATTGCGCTTTGAGCTTTCGGGAGTCCCAGGGGACTCCCAAGTCCCATTTTCGGGAATGTGAGTGGCGACCTCACACTTCCCTCAAAGTGGGGTTGCGACAGTTTAGGTTAGGGTTAGGATTAGACTATTAGTTTAGGTTTAGGTTTTAAGGTTATGTAAAAAGGTTTGGGGGCTAGGGTTAGGATTTAAGGTTTATAGTTTGGGTTTAAGTTCTTGGCTTTGGGTTTAGGATTAAGTTTTAAAAACTAGTTTTAAATTTAAGTTTTAGGGTTTACTTATAGGGGTTAAGGTTTAGGTTAAGACTAGGATCAAGGTTTTAGTTTAGGCTTTAAGGTTATGTTTTACGGTTTAGAGGTTAAGGTTAGGATAAGGGGTTAGGATTTAGGGTTTATAATTTGGGTTTAGGTCTTAATGGTTTAATTTTTGGGTTTTGGGCTAGGTTTTAAAAACTAGTTTTAAGTTTAAATTTTAAGGGTTTACTTATAGGGGTTAGGGTTAAGGTTTTAATTTAGGTTTGGGCTTTAAAGTTATGTCTTAGGGTTTAAGGGTTAAGGTTAGGATAAGGGGTTAGGATTTAAGGTTTACAATTTGGGTTTAGGTCTTAAGGGTTAAGTTCTTGGGTTTGGGGTTTAGAATTAAGTTTTAAGGCTAAATTTTCGGTTTAAATTTTATCCTTAAATTTCTAATTAAGGATAAATTTCAATTTTAAATTTTTATGGTTAAAATTTAATTTTAAATTTTAGGTCAAGTTTAAAATTTGATTTATATTTTGGGTTAAAGGATTTAAGGTTTCAAGGATTTGGTCTAAAATTAAGATTTTTGATTTGGGGTTTCAAATTATGGTTGGATGAATTTTTTTGAAAATCCAGGGTTCTAAATTAGGGTCTCAAAAGTTAGGGTTTAAGATTTTTTGTTTCATGTTTAGGGATTTATAAATTAGGGTTTCATATTAGGGTTTCAAAACTTTTGTGTTTGGGTTTCAAAAACAAAAAAACCAATGTAGATTTTCAAAGTTTTTTTCCAAATTAGGGTTTTCAGATCTTGGACTTAACCATAACAAAAAAAAATGCAAGTTTTAAGGTTAAGGTTGAATGGGGTATTGGAGGCTTAAAGTCCAAATGGAGAAGGTTGATGAAAAATTTCAATTCAACAAAATAAAAATACAATCACCTTTTCAGGGCAACATCACTTTTGATAAACTTCCTACATAGGTGTCATTAATATTTCATGATTGAAGTTATTGGTGAGCACCAAGACAATCTTGTAGAACATGAATGGGATGGCCGCTACTAATCATAAGTTTAACAACTCTTTGACCTTAACCTTAAACTCTTCATCCGTAATGACATCACATTCTTGAGTTGCCTTAAGTTTTTTATCTTTATTATTTATTTTTTTCTATGTTAACATCCACCTTTGCTTTTAATATGGCCTCTCAATCCTCCACATTGGCCTCTAAATTGCTAGCAATAGTGGCCATGTTTTTTTATTAGGATTGCAACATTTCATATTTGGTCATGGGGTGCTCAAAAGTTGGAACATGTGGGGGTGTAGCAAGTCTTGATGATAGCCCTGGTGTCTCATAAGACACATGGTTAAAATTATGTGTAGAATTTGAAAAGGATTAAGAAAAAGGGTTTGATGTACCTTCTACCATTGATTGACACCTTTTTAACACATTCCTTGATGCATGCCCATTGGTTGTATTGAATTGTGCTAGAACACATGATCAGATTGTAGGGAAGCCCTTTCTGTGCCCTATTCATTTGATGTGCCAATTTTCAATTCCTTCAAGCATTCTCATAGCCTATCTTTCAAACTTTCAAGATGAAATTTAGAATATGGGAATTGTTTCTTATAGTCCTTGTACACAACTTTCCAAACTTGACTAGGTATAAGTTGTGTCACATTACTCCTATCCCAATTATAGAGCATGAAATGGTGGTTGTATGATGTGGCCATAGACTTTAGGTGCACAAAATCCACAATGCACTTCAAATTTTTGTCTTTTTGAAATGCTTTTGTAGGCCTCATGCAACCTAATAGTTCAAGTTCATTTTCTTGTGTGTCAAAATAAAGACCTTCCATACCTACAATAAGCATCGGATGTTCTTTTGAAGAATTTAAATTTTGAAACTCTTGGTTTGGATCCAATTTTTTTCAAAAATTGGATGTAGAAAACATTAGTTTGGAACTAGGACCGAAAGTTTTTAAAAAATTATCATAATGAGAAAAAAAAATTCATTATAAAATAGGGTTTTAGTAAAGTTAAAAAGTCTGATGATTAGACCTATAGAAAGAAAGTGTGTGAACCTTAGATATAGAGAAAGTGAAATTGAAGATTGAGGTAGAGATAGAGAGCCAAGGTTTTGACAAACAAAGAATGTGAGTCATTGATAGTGGGACTCAGTAGACATACATATTAGTTATTAAGGAATTTAGATTTAAAGATGTTCAAGAGGTTCAAAGCTTTGGAGTTGCTTGACCTTTCACATGTTGATGCATTCATGAGATCCAAAACATTAGTATAAGCCCCCCCAAAAAAAGCTCTAAGGTTATGATTATAAACCTTATAAAACAGATGTGTGCACCCCTTCACATTCAATCCAACTTTCATATTACATTCTCATCAAAACCCTATCTACCAATTATCATACTATAAATTCAACTGGGCAAGATTTCTAGAGGCAAGAGATTGAAGAAGAAATGTAAAACCTAGCTAGAAGAACAAATTATTTATTGATTAGTGTTGTAGAAAGAGAGAGAAAAAAAAGATTCTAACATGTATGAAAGAGTGTGAGAGAAAGGGATTAGACAATGTGAATTAGCTAATCAAAAGTTTAGGGAGAGAGTTAAAGAAAGTCGGGATTTTGATAGGTTTTAGAGAGTGAGAGAGAGAAGCCTAAAATGATGTGAGTGGGAAGAATACGTTAATAGGGTTTGCTAAATGTAGGTCCAAAGAAAGAGAGAGAAAGAGAAAGAAATATTGACATAATTGAGAAAGAAAGAGAGGGATTCTAATAGACTAGAAAGCGAGAGAGATTTTAATAGACTAGAAAAAAGACAAAAAGAGGATGAGATTATGACATAATTGAAAGAGTGAAAGAGAGAGAGCGAAGCTTGAGGCGGTGTGAGTGGGTTTGGATATGTTGATGTAGTTTGTTGAATGCAAGTCTAGAAAGAGAGTGAGAGAGAGAGGTTAAGTTTTAATAGATTAAAAAGAGAGAAGGGGATTCTAATAGACTAGGGACAAAAAGAAATTCTAACAAACTATGAGAAAGAGACATTGAGAGGATGAGATTCTGACACAATTGAAAGAGTGAGAGAAAGAGGGATTATGACAAACTGGAGAGAGAAAGGAAGAGAGAGAGAGAGAGATTATTGTTGGTTAATGAAATAAAAAGACAGTCTACTTAGAGATAAAAATTTCAAGCAAAATAAAAAAATATTACAACTTCAATTGAAAGAAATTTTTTGGCATTTAATCCAAGATTACAAAAATTACAAGCGGAATACATCATGGGTTTATTGTGGGGTTGGTGGGATATGTGTGCTACTACACATGTTATTTTCACAATTAAAACTGTATAGGGGAGTGGGTTCAACTAGGTCTTAGGGTTCCATGAACTTTTGCAAGGTTCAATACTCACCTTCTAACCACATTTTGAGGGATTGCCTTGGGGTATGACTAATGGCTACATGTTGGAGGTAAAATTTATGATTAATTCTAACTACCTCCAATGCATTCCAAGGAACATTTTCACCCACAATGAGAAACCAAGGTTTGTTTATTTGATGAAGTTACCAAAGCATTGAAGGGGTCAATGGCAACAAAGTGAAAATGTGTGCAAGTACTATGGAATCTAAGAGAGGAGGCAACAATGTACACTTTGTTTCCAAGCATGTTTCTAGGAACAGGTTTTGGGCACACACATGTTCATTGGTTTTTTGGGTCAAATTTGGGTTTGCAAAATGATATGAGGTAGTTTCTTATAGGATTGAACTAACTGTGAATTAGCTAATGTTTGGACAAGGTTACAAACTTTGCAACAAAAAATGCAAAAATATGAAGCAAACATGGAAAAAGACCACACAGAACCAAAATGTTTCCTAAATTATGAATTTATTTGCACAATCATAGAAAACCTCATCCTTGTCTACTATGACCATGGTTCTGGAAGGCTCACCTTAACCTGGCAGGTTAGTTGTAACGAGACTTGCGTGACTGCCAATGACATTATAGAGCTTCCTTTTGTTGACATTCCTCTTGCATGACAACCGTCTGTCAATAGTCTTCTTGCATGACAATCTCTTGCATGATGACGGTGGTGAATGGGGCGTGAGTAGGCCTTTGGGGGCTTTTAACTCTTCTTGTTGTTTCAACCTTTCACTAATTCAAAGATTCTACATTTAACCCACTCACTCGTTCACTTAAAAACTTTACACCTCACACTTGTAGTTTGCAACTTCAAGCATTTATCATTCATAGTAGCCATCGCTCACTCAAAAACTCTACACCTCACATTCATAGCTTGAACCTTCACACTTGCAGTTTGAAGCATTTCTCACTTGTAGACAAAGTTGCTACTTTGTCAAGGCCCATAAGAAACGAAAACCCTATTGTCAAGGCGCACGAGAAGGAAACAAAAAAAGACAAGGTGAAACTTGAGGAAGCATCGAAATTGGTGCATTTCTGAGTTTCACCCTGTAATTTTTTTCCTTTGTTTTCAACTCAGCGTGACTTTTTGACTACGTCCTGAGTTTTGGCCCAACTCAGGGTGAGAACCCTGAGTTTTGACAACTTTACTGATAACTTTATTATAAGTCTGTAACTAATCTCAAGTTTCAACACAAGTCAAAATATCATCTTTCAAAAATTCTCATATAAAAATAGACCTTTTATTACCTAGGGGCCAAAATCCTTTAAGCTACTATACTCCATAATGAATCTAAACACAATATCCTTGCCTTGGTAGGCAAGGCCAACAAAAGGAGAAATATTGACACTTACCCTGAAGAACCCTCAACTACAGTGATTTTACTCATGACTAGGTAGTAATGATTTCAAACCTACACATAAACTTGTGGTGTGAGGGAGATGGTGCAGTGACTTTTAATGATGACTAGTGTTTTCCAGGTCTTGGGAATGAAATCCCTCACACAAAATTGAGAGACAAGATGATATAACTTACTAACATGTGAGTAGGCCCATGTCTCTATTCAATTTACATACAGAAATTATGTAGTGAAATCAAAAGCTAGCACATGATGAGAAGTGCTGCAGTAGGATCCGCCTTTTGATTCAGCATGTACTTCACCAGTATTTTGTCATGTAGCTAAAGTGGTGATCATCCATAAGAAGATTTAGCCAAATCTGGTTAAAAACAAAATATGAAAGTAAAAATTTTAAAGCATTCTTCTATATTAGAAAAATCGAATAATAATAATAATAATAATAATTCTCACCATTAAAATTCTTTTTGCCAGGAAAATTCACCAGGATTATTGACTGTAAGCTTTCCCCTAATGTCCCATGATGTTGGATTCACACCAAGGTGGTAAAAGGGATAAATTGAAAGAATAAACTAACCCTAATGCTATTGCATTGACACAAAAGAGATAAAAGCTGACTTGGCAAATGACATGGCATTTGGGGTTAGGAGTAGTGTTGTCTGGTTCTTGATTTTCAAAGGAACCTTTGGTTTAGGTTTTTTGTTTTAAACCCATCAAACCCATTATTGAAGGGGTTGGCTTGATTCTTTGAGAGAGGGGGAAGTGTACTACACGAGCGGGTTGAGGACCGAAACTATGTATAATTACTACATAGTTATGAAGTCTATGTTTTTGGGTTGTAAAACTATCATCCCACCTTACTTTTGATTATGCAAGCCTCACCATT
>Ga0116229_10006648_pt1 | contig 18521 bp, 7 predicted proteins | sample S1TSphgellanicum_3_FD_87313 | JGI IMG/M metagenome (GOLD analysis project Ga0116229, IMG submission 87313) | Host-associated microbial communities from peat moss isolated from Minnesota, USA - S1T2_Fc - Sphagnum magellanicum MG | ecosystem: Host-associated > Plants > Peat moss > Unclassified... | reverse complement strand
TAAATTTTTATAATTTAAAATAAATTTTTTTTTTTTTTTTTTTTTAAAAATTTAAATTAAAAAAAATTTATAACATTTATTTTTTTTTTTTTTTTTTTTTCTAATTATGTCTAATCATTCATGCATATAAGTTACTCATGCCATTATTTAACTTATTGGATGTGACATAAGTGCAATGATAGAATAAAATGCTAACTGGTTAATTGTAAATGTTGTTATGTTCACACATGGCATCTCTACATATTTTGTGTATCAATAACATAAGGGCATCATGTCATGGTTCACCAAAGGTTCACGACATAGGTATATTTAAAATCTCACAAGGAAGATAATTTTCTTGTGTAATAGATAACACGAACAAAATTATGGCAATTGCTTGCAACAAAACATTATTATAAGGAGGAAATGAAAGGACATATCATAGAAGGTCCTACAAAATCCACAAAATTATAGGACATTATATAATGCAAAATACCAATGTAAAAATTCATCAATGTCCTACATTTTTGAGTAGTTAATCTAGATTCTAGACCTTTTAAGTTTGAGTAGGGCCACTATGAACCAACAACCATTAACGCACCATGAAAGTTGTTAGGAAACAATTTTTTGCTAGGGTCCAATTCCTTTTTGAACCATGGTGGTTAACTTAATTGTTTCTACCTACCTCCTAACAACCCACAAACATGTTGTTATTAGGTAGGTAGAAAAAAAAACCTTTACATATGTAAAAACCATCTACTTACCTAGGAGTTACCTATTTGCCTACCTATGTATGAGACCTATTTCCTCCAAAATTGGTTACCAAGGTTCATCCACAACTGAATAATAACATGCATCTAGTGGATGGTGCACTAGTGGGTGTTGGTTCATTATGGCCTGTATTTAGGTCATAGGAAATTGATGAATTTCCTAGTGTGTTTAGAAAGCACCTTATAACCATCAATATTTTTCTTATGCTCTGGAATCACACCTAATGGAAAATCACTACTAAGTTGATATAGGGATAGCAAGAACATTGTTGAATTCAAACCAACAATGTTAATTAACATTAAAATCTATGTGGCATCCTAGGTGGCACCCAATGTTAAGGGAATGTTAAGTTAATGTCTCCTTAACACACAATTTTCAAAAATAATAAATTTTGCACTAACATTTCTATGTTAGCTAACAACCCTGAAAAGGGGTATTTAATTCATTTAAGTTACAAAATGTCATTACATAGTTTTCCTTTCATTCCCCTCCCTATTCACCCTCCACTTTCATCTCCCCCCTCCTTGCCACTTTCTTTTACCTATTTCCTATGTTCTTCTACTTCTCTTCATGCTACACTTTGTTCAAAGAAAAAAAAAGAACAAAAAATTGTTTTGTTCAAGATTGTTACAAAGTAGCAACAACTTCTCACTACCACAATGGAGATTTCAAGGACATGTTTCTCTAACCAAGATGATGATTAGAACACATAAGGTAAGCAACTTTTTTTTCTAGTTTATATTGTGTCTTGCCATGAATAAAGAACAATTTTTTTCTTCAATTCTTGAATAACATCAACACGTGATAATATAGTCTTCTATTTATATTGGAAAAAATAGTTCTTGGACAAAAAAAACCTTGATCAACAAACCTTTGAATAACAACATTTACACAACACAAAAACACATGAACACATGTTACAAACCAAATGGTGTATAATTGTACTTTGAAATTGCAAATATTTACAAAGCAAAACCAAACACATTTTTGAATTCTATGTAGACCTATAGAAAAAAAATTCATAAGCAATTACCTCAATGAGGCCATTGCTTTAGCATGAAAGAAAACAAAAAGTAAGAAATCAATTTCCAATCAAGAAACAAATTCCAATGTGCAAGTTTAAATTCATGAAACATGTCAATCAAATTGGGAACATGGTCAAATTTTGGTGTTTGTCAAAACCAAAAATATGAAAGCGTTGCAAGCCTTAATACCATAGAAGCAAGAAACAAGTTTGAGACCATTGTTACAAAATGGAATGTAAGATTTCAATAGAAGTGATGAATGTAAGGTCTTTGACTCAAGTACATAATGGCGTAACCTATAAGGATAAATGGGTTGCTCTTGCAAGAGATTTCAAAAAGATCTATGATTACAAAATAAGCTAAAAAAAACCTAGATTACTAGTCCATGAACTTTGAGGAAAAACACAAGGATTGCTAAGGAACTTTGGGTGAGGACTGTACAAAATGATTGCAAAGTTTTTTGGCACACAACCCATCTTCAACCCACCTCAATATATGTGGGATTTGATTGACGATGCAAATGGCGTCTATAAGCCATTTAGCCTCACACTTAATGACACCATCAATTTGAATGATGATTCAAATGCAACAAAAAAAATGCAAAATTTTAGCATAAAAGGAAGTACAGATGTAAATGATGGTAAAAACACATTACACTCACCTAGAAAAGGTAAATAAAAGTCCATTTTAAAAATCAAAATCTAATGGTTTTTCAACTTTTAAATGATGTTGAAGTTCATATTTTTTCCATTTCCAAGTTCATACCACCATAATTTAAACAATTTTCTTAAAACCTCTAAAACTATGGGCCTTGAAAAAATCAATTTAGGTATCAAAATGAACTTTATGAATTTGAAATTTTCATTTCAATCTGAAAACTTTTGAGAGATTTTTTTTCGCTTGACTTTTTCATCTTAAGTGTTATGGTACTTCAATGTGTGGTGGTAAAAAGTTATAGGCTTAGTTTCCAACTCCACTAGAAGAAAAAAATGCATAATGATAAATTTTTGGGGGCAGTTTGGACTATGACATTGAATGTACCATCTTTTGTAAAATCCACCTTGGATTAAACATTTGTCTTTTTGGTAAATTCTTTTTAGGGTTTGAAAGATTAGAATGTGAGTTTCAATTTTTCATCTCACTTTTGCCAAATTTTTCAAATAGATTTGAATACAATGCAACAATACTTGACTCATCCAAAAAAACCTAACATTGTGACTTCCAAAAAAGTCCACTATAGTGTGTTTTTACCCATGAAGCTTAGATGTTTGAACCACCACCTATTACGCGTTTTCCCCCTCAATTTGGAATAGCAACAAGTCTTATAAAATTGATGGGAAATCAATGATGGTTCTATGGATCTTGTTCAACTCAATGTAATTGTAGTAACATTACCCACACCTAAAACACTACCCACTCAACTAAATGCAATTGGACCATGTTGCCCACTTGAATGGAGGCCACTCCAAGTACTAACCCCCCAACACCAATCTTAGTTAAAAGAAATCTCAACATTCCATAAACATGAAATGTTCGATCTATTGGAAGCACAAGGGTGAAGAGAACATATTCTTTTGCTCATAAGAACATGGCATAAGAAAAAAAAAAAAAAGAGGAATGAGATCTTGGTGGAGTCAATTGGTCAAATCAATTCCATAATTATTGGAAAAAAATGAGCGAAAATCCAAAACCAACTTGTTGAAAAGCAAATCAAGTATTTCAAAATCAAATATGAAGTTGCCAATTGCATGCAAATGGCCATGGGCATGGCCATGATTTAAGCCCTCAATAATCAAACACAAATGATGACCCAAGTTTTCATGTGAGTTGTTGTTAATAATGACATACAAACATCAAATGCAACTGCACCTAAAGAAAAGATCACAAACAATGAAGAAGTTGCCAAGGATTAAAGACGTTCAAAATTAAACTTGAATCAAAGATTTTGGTTGAAGATAAATGTGATTTTCTATATGAAATGGAAGTTTTGACATTGATGTTATGACTATGGTGTGAATTGAATGAAAGATGGTTGCCAAGATGTAAAGGAGTTGTACTTAATGTAATTTATTACCATAGTACAACTACCACACAAATTCAACAATTGTTATTATAACCATGAATCTATGGCAGAAATTTGAAAGGAATTGAAATGCAAAAACTAAATATTGCAAACTTTCAAAAACTTTTTACAAACTTCAATTTTGGCTTGATTCAATTTGAATTTTGATGGGCAACAAAAAGGTCAAACTTACTAAATCATGCAATATTCCTTTGTCTATTGAGGTACAAAATTAATATCCTTTATCCAGATTTTTCCTAACCCTCAACTTGCATTTGATTCGTTATTTCATTAGTAACTTTTTATTGTTTATATTGTTATTTGTCTTCTACATTCACCTCTAGTTCAATGATACAAAATTGTCTAACAATTTTAACTCCATCTTCAAAATTAAGAAGATTATTCAACAAACAACAATAGATACATACATCAAGTAGGAATGTTGTACATGTAAATCAAACTTTTGCAATTCCTTAAAATTCTTTTTCAAAATACCAAAAATATTCTTGAAATTATTAACCTCCCTCCTAATATATGTTTTCTATTATAAAATAGTTCCAAGATTCAATATTGTCCTTCCTTTTTGAAGCACGTCATTATCCAATATATTAATGGGTAGGTCTTGTCACTTAACAAATATGGAGGAAAGCCGTTTACACCTTTGTTAATGTCAAACAAACCATGAAATTGAACTTGCCAATATAATGTAAACTTGCGTAAAACTTTAGAATCATTAACTCTACTTGACATTCCAATACAATAATCAAGAAATTTCTTATTGCAATCTATGACAATTTGTGGAATAATTGAATAGTCACTTATTTTATGGTAATAATAATCTTCAAGAAAAAAGGTTTGAGGTTTTAAAATTAAAATATGGGTGCCATTGATTACACCATTGACATTTGGTAACCCACACCATTGTTTGAAAATTTTCCATCACATCATTCAATTCTATTCTAATTGGCTAAGATATCAACTATAAACAACTCATGGTAAACCAAAAAATTAGCACCATGGGCTAGCTTATAAATAGGGCACAATAATCATATTTTGACTAATATTACTTTTTGATATCAAGTGTCATGTTGTAACAATAGAGGTCACAATTGATTAGCAATCCTAAACAAAGTTGTTTTTGTCATTCTAAAATGATTTATCCATTTGTCTTCATTGAATTCTATTAATAAAAACTAGGAGAACCATGTGGTGCTCCTCAACTTCACCTAATGACCTAAACAAGACTAGAAAACAATTGTATAATTGAAAATAATGGAACATAATTATAATGAGAAGAAATTTTATATTCATTTTAGAGGTTAGGTTGAAATTGTAAAAGCTTGGATCCAAAGATGATATTAAAAAAATTTGAAAACATAATCCATGATTTGAAATAATAACATGCACTTTGTTAAGAATAGAACTCTATTATTTAAATCATCCATGAAACAATAGAAAATGGAAAGTGAAAAAATTTGTGAATTGCAAATGTGTTGAAGCTTGAAACTATTGATTATTCAAAGTTTGAAACTCAATGTTGCGGAAGTAATAAACCCCAAAAACAAAGCAAAGAACAAAGAAAAATTGAACTTCTTTGCTACACAATGATGGAGGTTGTAACAATAACAAGCTCAAATCATGGCAATGGAATGTGTGATTTGCAACACAACAAACAATAACACATAATAGATCGAGATGCAAAGGAAACAAAACAAAAAAGAAACTTAGAAGCAAAACAAAACACCAAAAAAAAAAAAAACTTGAACGTTGTAAACCAACAACAATAGAGCATGTGACTTGCAATAATAAAGAACTACACATAATAGATTAAGAAGCGAAGGAAAACAAAAAATCTCAAAGACAATCAAAGAACAAGAAAAGAGAAAACTTGCAATGGAGGTCATAGTAGTAATGAATTCATTAACAATAGATTGAGATGTAAAGCCAAGAAAAAAACAACCTCACAACAATGGAACATGTGACTCGCAATAGCAAAAAACCACAAACAACAAATCGAAAAGCGAAGGAAAATAAAAAACAATCCCAAAAACAAAACAAAGACGAAGGAAAGAGCAAACTTGCAATAGAGGTCACAACAAAACAAAAAACAACCAAAAAAACAAAGCAAAGAACAAAAAAAGAGAAAACTTGCAATGGAGGTGATAGTAATAGTGAACAAAGAATAAAAGACCAAACATAATCCCAAAACCAACACAAAGCATGAGAACAAGCAAGCGGACCTGCAAAATAATGAATAGCGAACGAGTTTGTGTAATGCACAATGACCAAACTTACAAAATGTTGAACAAGCAACAACTCAACTTGCAAAGAGAACGAATAAGTGCAATGATGAAAAGATCAAGCTTATAGAGCTTGCAAAATAAGAGTCTCAATTGAGTATCAGGAATGCTGAAAGGAATGATGCAAAGATGCTTTGAAAAAAAATGAGGCAAAAACAGCCAAGAGTAAGTGGTAACTTGCCATCATGAAATTTTGGAGTGTATCCATGCTGGCAAGAAGGTACACCCTACTAACTTTAAAACCCTAAACTAGTTGTAAACATCACAAGTGTGAATAAACTTCTGAATGTTTGGTAATATTTTGGGTTAATGTTATATTAAAGTTAGATGAAGTCAGTGGCAGTATTGTTGTTAGTAGGTCAGCTGCTAACACCATATCTGATTGCACCTTTAGAAAAATGGAAGGATCTTCCACCTATTGCTTATGCTTAGGCATAAAGAACCCTTCCCCTTCTTTGCCTCTCGATCCTCGTATTCGGGAGGGGTATTACACCTAAATCAATCAAGAGTAGGAGGGATCTCAACTCTAGTGCTTGATGTGCTTGATGATGATGGCTTCATCTGCTGTTTCTTCTGTTCACCGTTGCCAGTGTCCGTCTCCCATTTTCTGCAATCAGCTGCTTTTGTTGGCTCTTGGGATTCGGCAGAGCGTTTTTCAAGCTTGTCTCTCGATTTCTGGAATAATTTAATTGCGAGAGTTCATAGGTAGGTCTGTTCGTGGGTACAACAACAGAACTGGGGATCGGGTTCCACCCTCGTCTTGTGTTCACTACTACATTTGATTCCGCTGGGAAGCTTTTGATGTGGGTACCTATCTTCCACACATGTTGATTTTGGGATTCTTGCTTTCTCCGCTGTTGTTGGTTTCATCCCTCGATTTTTTGTTGCTTTTGCAAGCTGAATCTTCGGACATTTGTATGGGTGTTCTTTTCCTGCACACCTCCTTCTCTCTCTCCTGGCGTTATTGGATGAGGTTCAACACTTGCTCTTAAAACATGTCTGCACATGTTTGCACAAGCTCTTGCCAGGGCGGCTCGATTCCTCAAACTGGAGTTTTTGGCAAAACCGACGACGTGTGGCATCGTGCTATTTCTGTTTTCTTTTATAGAGCTCAGTGGCTGAAGCATCGGATTGAGATGACGGTTGAAGAGGAAGCAATTAAGAGGAAACACTTCGTCTACAACACCATTGCTGGCACTGAATTGTCCAAACAACGAGGTTGGACCTAGCAAATTGACGGTGTTTCCAGGCAAGCTAATCTTCCCAACAACCTTTTTGTACCATAGTTTGCAAGCACAGAGTCATGTTGGTTTTCATCAAGCACAATAAAATGTGTTGAAATTGATGGCAGTTGTGATTCAAGGAGATACCTGGAATTGTGGATGAATTGACAGCTGGGGATTGTTCTTTATTGCAGTGGAGATGTGTGATGCTTTGTCAGTGCTTTCTTTCTCATTGTTAAGGAACATGGGGTTGGTGACCATCTTTACCTGTATTGTAAGGTGTAAAAAATCTGTCTGCAATTTTGTTTTAGGAGATAGATTACCATATAGCAAAGGTCTTGATGATTTTCTTTTGTTGTAGACTGCTTGCTGCTCCAACCTCCTCTGTTGAGTTTCACACTTGTATGAACTCAGTTGCTTGCTGACACTGATGACTAGAAACTGCTTCTCCTCAGAAATTTGCACAATCACTTGCCATCCTCACAATTCATTTTGTCTGAATCCTGACGAGAATGAGCCATAACAGCATAAAGAAAGGCTCATTAGTTTGTCATAAATGGGACAATGCACTTCACATCAGCTCATTGGTGCTGTTAAAAATGAGGCAGGTTTTATGGAACTGAATACTCCATGGAGTGAGGAGTTTTGTGGCCATTGACCAAGCTGTACACTTGATGACCATCTCTAGAAAGTAAGGTCAAAGGTTAAGTCAAGTCATATGGGTTTTAGCTGACAATTTTTTTCATGGTGACATTCACTGTCATAGATGATAACCGGTTCAAACTTGGTGGCAAATGACTTGATGAAAATGACCTGATGTGAGGGTCTGTGCAGGTGATTGCTGGAGTGTGGTATTGTGGAGTGTTTCATCATCCAAATCCCTCCCACTTCAAATCAAAACTGGTATGTCAATTTCAAGTGCACAACCTTTTGACTTACATTGTAAGCACCTCAATGTGCAGATGCTCTTAGTCTCACTGTTTAACTGCAAGGAAAGAAAGCCCATACAGTAGCAAGAAATTAATAATAGGATTGTCTCAGGACTCAAAGAGTACTAAAATGGTATTATTTGAGTTTGAACACTTCTCTCTGTATCTAGGCTTCCTTGCATGTAGGCTGTCACATAGCGATGAATTAGTAGAATGGCTGTAGAGCTGCTATCTTGGTGCAAGTAACTGGGAGATATCTTGGACCACTCCTATAATCTTTGCGGTACAGTTTACAGTGTCTGGATGCAATTTGCTGTCAATTGTAGGACCTCAATGTGACCACTGGAAGCACCCACTTTTGCTGTGGAGTATTGAAGCCCAGCAGTATAAACTCATTGCAAACTCTTTGCAAAGCAGATTGCACAGAAGGTTTTTGCAGGCTCTCTCCAGGATAACAAGATGATGACAACTGCCTTAGTGGATTTCAGAAATGAATAAACTCAGTTTCCAAGTGTGCCATTGCTGAGCATGAAAACTGCAACTGCCAAGAGAAATGTAGCAAATGCCAAAACCTCCACACCTATTGAAAGTAGGTGTGGGGCGCAATATAGTCTGGGTGCAAAATCACATTCTGCTGCAGGCAACTTTCAATCTCTGAAGGCACACAAAATTGCTCTAAAACCTGAAAGAAGATCTGGCACACTTGTGAGCAAACCTCAAACACCAAAACATGTTGCTGCTGTTGCATCATCCTGTCACAAATCTTATCTGTCATGTAGCAGTTTGTCATAGCATGGAGAAGAAAGCAAAACTCAGGCTTTCATCAGAGCTGGGCAGAGATGAAGGACAGTTCAACTCTGCACTCTTCCAACGAGGTATACACATACATTTAGCATCTCAGCATGCTTTTTTTGGCATTGAGGTGTGGACACGGGAAAGTCATTACTGACTTGTGCAAAAAGCTAGATGAGTCTCCAGTCTGCCAAAGGTCATGACAATGGAAGAGGAGTTGGAGGCAGAGGAGAGGTGCATGGTTGTTTGCCATCATCATCATCAGCACCCAATGCACTTCTTGCCAGATGAAAACATCTCTCTTTCTCAAAGCAAAAGCATCTGACATTGCCAGATGTGCAGAGCCTTGAAACAACAAAGTAGTAGACAGTACTCTGCCTCTTTCAAAATGCTGCACTGTCAATTGCTGTGAAGGTAAATTTCTTGAGAGTCTGTCACAACTACCCATCTTGGCAGCAGCCTTCAATTCCATTTCAATGCAGGTTGCTCATCATCAATAAAGGCAAAAGTTTGTAAATAGAGCCCTCCTACTGAGGCTCTTTTTTGGAGTGCTGATTGGTTGGTCACACTTGGCTGAGAGATTTACAGTATCAACTGGAGGTTTTGATAAGCTATCTAGAAATTCTGAAAAGCCTGATGAAGGACAGGAAAATTAGCATGTCCTTTCCAGTCTTTACAAAGTTGTTTTACTTACAGCTCATGTAACAATTCCATTATGTATACAAAGTGTTTTATGGCAAAAGCTTTTGCCTGCTGCATCTGTCACTGATTTTGTATAGATCCTACATGTTGAATCTGTAGCAGATTGTCTGAAATGACAGTATGATAGTGATCCCAGTAAGGTTTATGTAACAACAGGTCATTCTTCAGGGATGCCACCCAACCATGTACACCACCCACCAGTAATCAGTCTACTTTCCTGAATGATAGAAAAATGACTGCACCAGCAGTTCATAGCTACTCTGGTACCATGATGGACTTGTCAAATGAATCAAAGAATTGGGTATATGGTGGCAGGACTATTGGCAAAGTCATTGATGTTTTGAACAGTACTTACTCAACTCATCATATCTCTTTTTCAAAGAGGAGGAATTGATGATGCAGCCAGCAACAATCCCCCAGGAAAAAAGCACTGAAACTGGTAAGAACATGGGTTCTTCGCCAGTGGCTCTGATGTCATATTGAGCCTCTGCTTGACTCCAGCTCTAGATTCACCTTCACTGAGTGTTACAACCAATGGCTGCAATATGAGAATCATCAAATGGCATGGTGTTAGCCATGAGGGTTTTACACAATGCAGCCCAAATCCAAAAATTTATACACACATCTCTTTCTCTCTGCAGATTATGCGATGAGAAGATGTGTATCTTATCACATCAGTGTGTCTAATCCACACATCTTCTGATCACACACCAAACCAAACTGATGAATGGCAATGGATTGAGGATGCAGGAAGTGTTGTCAAGTGGAACAACACTATCACAACATGCTGGTTAGTAGAAGGTGTTTTGGGACTATCTCCTGCATTTGGTGCTGGGCAGTTGCAGCAATTTGTCATGGCTGAGAATGAGATTCAGGAGGATACAACTGAGGGAGTTGATTTTCTGGTTCTGGCCACTGCCGGACTATGGAATGTGGTGTCAATCAGGATGCAGTGCGAATGGTAGATTCCATTGCAGGTGCTCAGGAGGCTCCCAGGATACTCATAGATTAAGCCTAGTGCAAAGGATAACAAATTTCCTGGAGATGGTGGCGTATGTGATCCCATTGAATTTTGTCAAATTATTATTCAGATAGTTGAAGGACTACAGACGAACATGGAACTTTATTGTGCAAACTGATATGTAGATCCAATGGGATTGGCATATATTCTACACTACCCACTACCTGTAAGTTGACAATTGATCTCCTTTGCTATTTGGCTTCACTTGATGTGAAAATGGAACCAAGGTGGTTTGACCAACAGTAGCTCTCAGGTTTTGAGTGCTGTACTTTTCTCTTTCATTCTAAATGTTTTCTGCCTAGAACTTGAAGCAGAGAATTTGTTGGCTTTCAGATTCTTTTTGCAACACAACAACCAAGAACTGTGAATGACTTGGGTGTGTTAACTCCAACTCTCCATCTGATTTTTAGCAGCCATCAACTCTGTTTGTAGGGGAAACCTTGCCCTCATTTAATAAACTTGCACCTATTTACAGAAATTATCAAATGTGAGTCATATTTCAATTCAGGCCGTAGTTATTTGTAAGTCGGTGCCAACAAAACCTCAGGTTGTAGAGATTCATGTAGCTATTTATATAACATAAAAATGTACCACTATTCAGTTTTATAATATGGTGACTGATCATTTACAAAATCTTGTTAGTGAGACAAGAATTGATGTACAAACATAACATATTCCACTTAACAATATAACATGAAAAAATGCTTTGACTCAATCTTATTTGTCTTAAAAGTTGTGTTTATAATTGTAAAGCAGGTGTTTTAGGTTATTGTTTTACAACAACCATGCATACACAGTTGCCAAGAAAACTTGTGAATCTTGAACATGTCAACATTCCTATGGCAATCATGCATTTCATCAACAAATTATGCAAGTTCATTCTCCAAAATCCATCAATGAGTCATATGGTACTTTCCTCACCTAAAATGACACTTCTTTTTTCTTGGGTTTATACCAATTTTGCTCTGGCCTTTCTAGTGTGTGGATTTCAGTATATCAGTTTGGTACACCTAAAATGATTCCTCAAATTTAAATCAGTTTGTTAAAAACATTGGGACTCTGGATATAACAAGTTGGTCTCAATAGGAACCCAAGTGCTTCTTGGGATCTCAAGTATGAACTTGAACATTTGAGAATTGCATACTATCTGGTCTTGTAAATGGATATGTCATAATTTATAAAATATAGAATTCTGTTGTTGTGGGACATTACATAATCAAGAGTATAACTCCATGTCTATGTCTACGATAACTTAAGTGTCTTTACATTCCAATTAGGATACTTGTGGAAGGGTTGACCTTTTGTGAATTTGCTAGAATTTTCATAATTACCCAAAGCTACCCTACATTATGAAACCTCCTATACAGACTAGAAACCACTGAAGATTCTCATTCCTTCAATTGGGCAACTAGTGTTGATTGCAAGAAAAATAAATTAGTCACTAGTAGCTTAAGTGCAGGCACAAAGGTTTTTGATTAATTTTCCAATTTGAGTCAGGGAAGACCTAAAATACATTTGTCCAAGGCTTACAATTTAAATTATAATGTCTTCATTAAAATCCAACTTGATTTAACTAGTCATGTTATATGTGGCTTTGTCAATTGATACATTAGGAGGTTATTGAACCTAATCCTTTTATTCACAATGGTAAATTTATATGATATGGAATGATTATATATATATATATATTTGCAAAGATTCATTTTGACAATAATACATAACATTTTTCCATAAAGAATTCCATATTGTCATAACTATGTCTTATATAATTTTATGTTGTAAATATAAACATGTGAATTTTAGTCACATGATCATAGTTCATAGATGCACAATAGTTGACATTGAACACATGAAACATTTCACTCACATGCAACATCTCAATTACTATATTAATGTTTACTTGATCACTGTAATGGAGCATGCGCTATTGTGGCCATGTGAAATATCATTTAATTATTTTCAATGAAATGAAACCATGAAAAGTGATCAAGTTTGTTATAATGAAAAAAATTGAAAATATTTGAATTGATGAGTGATCTTTCTTTGCATTCAAAGTTTGGCCCACTCTAAAATATGGTCAATCATTAGTTGTGACCTTGTTACACTTTTGATAATATTGCAATACAAAAGAAAAATACTTCACATAGGTAATTCATATTTTCCAACTATTTTTTAATAGTTCTTGTTCCAAAACCCATTTGATAACTAAATGTATAATGGTACACTCATAATTTGATTCCATTAAGTTGGTTACACTAAAACATGACTTATTTGTGTGACACACATTTCAAAATGCCCAATTTGCACATGAATTTATTGTATATTGTTTGGACTATGATGAAAAACGGGGTAAGGATGAAACCCTAATGCAATGACACAATACCATCAACTTTCGGACTAAGTATATGACAAAGCATTAGTAGTTGATAGTGATGGGGAAAGGAGTTGTGTTGGTTTTTTCTTTGTTTTTGTGTTTTTGTTTTGTGCAGGTTATGGAGTGATGGCTTGATGGTGTTCAATGTTGGTTGGTTGCTTTTCATTGTGGAGTCATCTAAATTGTTGTTAGTTGAATTTTGGAGGAAGCAAGTGATGGAGTGATGGAATTGTTGTGTTCTTGGAGGAGATGTTGGAGTCTTCTATTGAAGGGATAAGTTTCTGAATTCAATTGGTTGTAGTGGATTTTTGAAAGTAGAGACCTTATATTTGTAGGAGAATTTATTGTAAAATTAGAATGGAAGAAGAGTTCATGGTAGATTTGTTTTTCACTTTTGAAGCATGCAACTTCCGTTGCGCACATGTTTCAACAGTAGGAATGCAGATATAACAATAGAAAATAAGGGTGGATTCAAGGATGTGATAACAAGCTTTAGGGGTTACGCAAGCAATCCCTAAAGCAAGTTAGGTTCTTTTGTTTAAACATTTATGTTGTCCAATGTGATGTGTATGTGGTTGTTGGGGAGAAAAAGTACCCATTTTGTATGGAATCTTTGAGGGTAGAATTTGTTTGAAAGAATTCATTCTTAAGGAATCTCTAGGCATGGAAATCGAAACAATGTTTTATCTTTGTCTTCTTTCTTAGTCATTTTTGCAAATAGTGTATCTTGTTGGAGTTTGTGGGTAAAACTATAGCTAGATGAAGGAGGCAATTGTGTTTGTTTGTTGAATATCCATCCGGTGTGTTGTGTTCTATATGGTTTCATTTGGGCACATTGTCACTATTAAAAGTTGGGGTCATTAGGGACGGGGTATTATTCAATCCATAGTAAAATTGCTTATGAAAGGATAGTGATGCTTATGAAATAGGGACTAGAATGTTGCGATCCTTGAACACTCAATAGTGTTAGGTCCAATTGTTAATATTGAGTTGAAGTCATTGATTTGTTGTTTGAGTAGTTCATTGGATTTAAAATTATGACAAGGGTTGTTGCAAATGAACACAATGATAATTAAATAGGTTGGGAATTACCTCTTGTTTCTTTTTGTTACTTGACATTCATAATCTATTCCAAACTTGCAATATGCAAGATGTTAAACACTGCTCATTGAATTTTATTTGGCACCTTCCCTAGGTTTCATGCCCCACCACCAAAGTTTCCACATGGTGCAAGTGACTCCTTCTCCAATGCCATCTTCAAAACATCGTGGAACAACCTTCCTCCCTTTTGCTATCAATTGTGATAATCTAGATTTTTGTTTTGCAAAGCAATATAATGTTCTATGCAAAATGGAGAAGGCAAATTTGGTCATTTGAAATTTAATTAAAAATTAGGAAGACATGTTTATCATTTTTGGGACACTATTGGGATAAGCTTTTGTGTTATAATGTGTGTGCTGCAAGTAATATGTTTTTCCAAAAGACATGAGAATTTTGAACTTTTGAAAGTTTTTGAAATGCATTTTCACTTTCTTCTCTTCATTTCTCCACTTGGGTTGTTTCAAAAAAATTGTTCCAATGTTTGCTCATTTGTTTATTTATTTATTTATTTATTTGGTTTTAAAGAAGGAAAACAAAAACTTGGAAGAATATTTTACCTTTAATTTGGGCTATGGCAAACAACCAACATGTGGGATGGTTAAGGATGTAGGAGTAATCGCTACCCTAGTATCAAAGGAGTAAAACCATGTTTCTAAAAACCAATGTGTTTATTTTTTCTTGAAGAATTATAGTCTTTCATAAAAAAATATAATTCATAAAAAATAATTTTTGAATGAAATATTTTTCCCCTCTTCTTTCATTCATACTTAGTTTTCATCCCCTATTGAATTCATGTTATGCAATTTTTTCATCCATTTTTCAAGCTCCTTAATATAATATTGCAAGATTGCCATTTAAAAAAAAAAAAAAATTTTCTCTATTTTTTTAAAAATGATTTTGCAATCATCTTTAAAACCTTAGAATCAATCATTACAAAGAATCATGTCCATTCCAACCCATGTGTTTGCGATTTCTATCCAAATCAACCATTTTTTCAACTTTAGATAGGATTGTCCTTTGTGGCACTTGGTGGCACTTGGTAAAAATGATTGGTAGTTGCATAAATGACTACAAAGTAGTTTGTAGTTGCATATGCAACTTATACTTACGACTAATGTCAATTTAAATGAAAATGAAAATGAAAAATACACATATATCATCCATTTTTAGTGGCATCCCAAAATAGATGAAAATGTAATTTTTTTGCGACTTGGAAGGTGGTTCAAGGAACATTGGATACCACGTGGCTCTTTTCAACTTGATTTGCAACTATAAATTTTAGTTGCAAATGCACATGTAATCAAATGTGGAAAAAAAAAATGAAATTGGCCAATGAAATTGCTAGATTTAGTGGTTGAATTATTTTCCTTTAACTTTTTTCGATGAATTAACCATTAAATGTGTAATAGGGTTTGGTGGGTTTGTGAAATTTTGAAAGGACCCATGGAAATTAATGGTAGAATTAGGGCTAAGTAGTAGGTATTTTATCATATTGTTGATATGTGATAATGTTCTTGTATTAATTATTTAATTAATTAAACTACGTAATTTATTTATTAAGTAGGTTAGGGTTTAAATAGTAAGTGTAATTAAATAAATAGGTAGGCTATGCAATTAATGTATTAAATATAAATAGGATAGGTAGTAGCAAGTAGGTCAAATGCATGTGGGTTAAGTAATAAATATTTTATCATGTTGATATATGTGATTTTTTTGAATTAATTACTATATTAAGTAGACAATGTAATTTATTTATTGAATATGCTAGGTAATAAGAGTAATTTATGACCCATTTCATGTCATACATTTGAATTACGTTTTGTTGGTATAATTATGATCTATTATAAGAAGAATTAGATAATATAATTTTTTAAATCAAATAGATGTTTGAGATTTGAAAAAATATAATTTTTATTTACATAATTTTTTTATCATAATTTTAAATAAATCTTAAGATATTATATGTGTAAACATAATAAAATGTATAGTTCCATAAAATCAATTGATTATCTGGCATTAATCAATATTTTAAAATTAAAATTGATTATCTAGATTAATCTTTTATATCAGAAATATAGTTAATAAAATAAAATATATTATATTTCTATTATAATTTATTTATGATTCATTTATAAATATTATATGTGAATAAATTATATATCACACATTTCAATTAAATTCTATTGGTAAAATTATGATATATCAAAAGAAAAATTGTATAATATAATTTTTAGAACGAAATGAAGGTTTAAGATATGAAATTTATTTATGTATTTGTTATTATGTTATCCATTTATAAATCATGTGATTGAATTTATTTTTTCCATGAAATGGTCTTTGAAATTGTATTGAATAACATAATTCAAATATTTATCTTTTCAAATTGATTTATATTTTTAAAAGGAAAAAATAACGTTTGTGTACATTATTGGAAAATTTTATAATTTAAATTTTAATCTTGTCATTTGAATGAAATTGTAATAAGATATCAAAGTTCAAAGATGATGTTTTGTGTAATGTTTGAAATCAAATAGGTTAAATATGCATGCTACTTCTTTTCCACAACATCTAGGGTGGCTTGGTGGTAAAAGAGTTGCTCTCCATCTTTGGGGTCAAAGATCAATCCTCACAAATGGCATGGGTTATGGTCAACACTAAAATGTTGACCAAATATTCCCTACCTACATAGCCAACATAGGTGAAATGCCTATTAGGTGACCTTAAGTAGGCACATTAGGTGGCCTACCTAGCAACCTAAACGGGTTTTTTAAACCTGACCTATGTAATGACATGTGTCAACATGGTACATGTTGAATTTAGTGAAATTAACAACAACAACAACAATAATAATAATAATAAAATTATTATTATTATTATTATTATTATTATTATTATTATATCTAAATAATAAATATTTAAACAAATATAAATAATGCGACTACATTTTTGAGTTGTAAATATAAATGTAAAATGACGATGCCATGTAACCTAGTTTGGATGGATGAAAAGTTCATGTAAGTCACATCTTTATGCGACTACCTTTGCAACTTAGTGTCATGTATTGTCTTTTGCAACTAGAATTTTATGCAACTTGTCTAAGGCAATTAAGCACTGTAACAAATCGCATATGGTAATTACGACTAAAAATGAATTGGAAATCTAATCATATATTTGCAAATTCCTTGTAGTGAATGAAATGCAAAGTTATTTTTCTTCTAAATATGATTTCACCTTTGCTTTAACAAGAAAGATTGCAAAATCATTTTTTGGGTAAATTTTACAATTGTGCAAGCAATCTCTCTAAAATTTTGAAATGGATATGTGTTCAAGGAATGTGGTAAATGTTGTAAGGTACCAAGAATCCAAGTTCATTTAGACAAGGAAATGTTGAACATCTACACACCGTATATCCCCATATTTATATGGATCATAACCACAAGCCAAATATGGCACTTGCTTTAACTCCTTTTAAAGCATGTAATGGATTTATGATTTCAAAATTAAATAAGAGGTAATATTTTTGTTTTGCAAATCATTTTTGGATCTTTCCAAGGTGAAAACATGAATAAGTGGATTGTTTGGACTATCAACTTGTAATTTTTTGGGATTACATACAAATGTAAAATTTCAAACCATATTCAACATTAACATTGTGAATTTTTTAATTATTCATGTTGTCATTGACTTTAATGGGAATCATTAAAAAAAAATTGGATGAATTTTAAGCATATTATGGACTTGTTATGGACTCTTAAATGACAACACTACATTTGTCACATAGAAAAAATGAAAAATGTGGATTCAAAAAAATGTTAAAATAGTGTCAAAATAAATAAAATAAAATAAAACATCATTGAATGAAAAATTTATTAGTGAAGTGCATTGAAACTTTATATATATATATATAATTTTATTTTAAAATTTTTTAAATGACATGATTATTGTAAATTTTTATTCTTGAAAGTTCATTTCACATTAAAAAAATTATTGCATGGATTTTTTTCTCAATCACATGTTTAGGGATATTCATAGGTTAGTTTATTAATTATGGTTAAAAGCATAAGGGATAATTATAGGATTTATGATTTGATAATTATTAACAATGTTTTTGCTAGTTTCAGATTATGGACTCACAAATGCCACTTTTAAACCACCTAACCATGTTTTCACCCTCCAATTCTTATTCCTGAAGTAGTTGGACCTTCATTCTTTTTCATTAACATGTCAAAGATAATTCCTCTC